>Ga0256407_10000081_pt1 | contig 234807 bp, 154 predicted proteins | sample RumenRJG_04DNA_FD_193489 | JGI IMG/M metagenome (GOLD analysis project Ga0256407, IMG submission 193489) | Bovine rumen microbial communities from Lethbridge, Alberta, Canada - RJG_04 | ecosystem: Host-associated > Mammals > Digestive system > Stomach > Rumen | place: Canada: Alberta...
TCTGAAATGTAATCAGCAAACTCTTCCATCATCTTCTTGTTGATGTAGCGTGGTTCTACTCTGGTGCTGAAATGCGGGTATTTCTCTGATAGGAACTTCTTGAAGTCATTCAGCCCCATTTCTATAACGCGGACATCTTTCTTCGTGTATTTCTTGATGTAGTTTTGATAATAGTCCAGGAAGTTGACTGATCGCGACTTCTTCAGCCGGTAGCCTTCCTTGTTCTGCAGGAACTCTTGTTCCCGCTCGAAGCGGATCTTGCGAGCGAGTTCAATGGTCTCCTTGTTTTTTTGGCGTTGTGCTTGCGTTCTAGGATTAGCCATTAGGCGCAATGACAATCCCTCCTTCTTACGGACACAAGACCCGTTTTCCTCCTTGTAGCCAATTTTATACTCCAAGTAAAGGCTAAATTCCGTACCGCCCTTAACAGGAGCTTTGAGCAGGCGTGGGTTGCCTGTCTCGATTAAAAGTGTATTTTTTGCTTTCTCTGCCATATTCCTTTCATTTGATTTCATCTGTCTGCAAAGGTAATAAAAAGAATCGGAAAAAGGTGTAGAAAAAGTGTAGTTTTTAACCAAATTTGGGAAAATCGCGGTATTTTTGGAAAATAGATGAAAATCAACAATCATGATAACTATCTGATTTTCAGCGGAATTTTCCGTTTTATCTATATTTGGTTTCATCTATTTTCAGCCATCAGGTACCCCGACCGAGAATCGAACTCGGAACTAAGCTTTAGGAGAGCCTTGTTATATCCATTTAACTATCAGGGCAGCCAAAGACGCCGATGAAGGTCGTCTTGGGGGTGCAAAGTTACAAAGAAAACGGGGGATGACAAAATTTTCCCCCACTTTTTTTTACCATTCATATGCATTCTTGCCGCCACCGATGGCGAAGCTGACGCCCATCACCAGGTTGAAGGAGGGTTTCATCGGAATGGGAATGCCCTCGTATGTGGCGTACTTGCCCAGGGCGATGCGGTCCATGCCGAAGAAGACATTGATGACCTTCGGATGGTAGTGGATGACATAGCCCAACGACGACCCATAGCTGCTCAGGCCATAGCTGAGGGCCAGACTGAAGGAGCGTGTGGGGGCGAGGTTGGCGGAGAGGCGGCCCTCGGTCCACGAGAAGTTGCTCCCGCTGAAGTGGCGGCTGAGCAGGAGGCCGGCCGACAGCCGCTGATAGAAGGGCATCCGATACTCTGCGCCCAGATTCAGTGTGGCAGCCAGGGCATGGGTCGAGGAGCCGGTTTCGTCGGTGACAGCCAGATTAAGGAAGTCGCTCAGCTGGTCTTCGTAGTCATCAAGTTCGTCGTCGAGCGAGGTTCCGTAATCGCCATCGACAGCCACTTCGTGGAATCCATCGAAGGTGAAGTGCGTCTCGCTGGTCTTTGCCACGGCTTTCGTCTTCCACCTGATAAATCCCAGGTCGGTCAGGGATGCGCTGAGCGTCAGGCCCGGCAGCAGGCCGTCATAGGTGGCGCCCAGGTCGATGCCCAGTCCGAAGCCGCCCATCGGCTTATAGTCGTCGACGTCGACATCGGTCACCTTGTCGTAGGTCTGGCCCTCGCGGCTCTTCGACTGATACTCCTCCTGCTCGGTGACGAAAGAGAAGCCCTTGGCATTGACCTCGGCCTTGGCCTGTCCCCTCAGCTCCCATACGTCGCCCTCGAGTCTGGCGTAGGCATTCTTCATGCTGACGTCGAACCGGCCCAACCCGATGAGAGCCTTCACCCGGGCTCCGATGCGGAGCTGCTCGTTCAGCTGATGGCTATGCCCCAGTGCTATCTCGCCGTAAGCCATGCCGCGTGCAGCCAGGTCGTCGAAGGAATAGGTGTCGTTGCGGACGCTCTTGGCAAACTCCAGGAAGCTCTTTGGGAACGACACCCCGGCCATGCCCTTGACGTTGACGTCGAGGGTGTTATAGCCATGGAAGGCCCTGAATCCCAAACCGATGATGGTCTCGCGGAAGTCGACGCGCGTCTTCAGCCCGTTCTTCAGTTTCCCTACCGACTGGTCGTAGGTGATGTCGGGGTGCATGAAGGTGACGGTGCGCTTCTCGCCGGGCTGTCCCCAGCGGGGATTCTCAAACAGGAAGTTATCGACGCCAAAAGAGCCCTGAATGCCGACGTTGATGTTGCTGAAAGGCAATGCGACGTAGCCATACCGGTTGTCGAAGGCAGGGTTCATGTCGTGGCGCCACTTGAAGTCGTCAAGGAAATAGGCCGTGCGCAGGTCCTGGGCGACGGCACTGCCGACCGATGCGATGATCGCGGCCGTCAGGATGCTGATGCGATATATTCTTTTCATCTCGATTAAGCTTCGAAGGGGGTTAATGGTCATCGTCGTCGGTATTGACTATCACGGTGGCGTTCAGTGTGGCGCCCAGATTGTCTATCTTCAGGTGATGGGTGGTGTCGCCCGTCGACCCGCTGTTGAGCGTAAACTCGTCAGTGACGCGTGCCGCAGCCTTCAGACGGATGCCGTCGAGCTGGCGGAAGGCATCGGCAGTGCTGAACGTCAGTGTTGCAGTGAGATGTGTCTGTCCCTTTGCGGCCACCTTGTTCTGGCCTTGCCCGTTATCAATATTGACGGCCATGCCAGGCACGGGGTTGCCATCAATGTCGACAGGAATGATGTCGAGGGTCAGTTCGGCAGGTATCGTATTCGTCACGTCGGCCTCTATCAGCACCCTTGCCGAACGTGCATCGTAGAGGTCAACATCCTCCAGGTCGCCGGCCCAGCCCGTGATGGAGTCAGTGTAGCTGATGTAGGAATCGCGCCCCAGCGCCAGGTCGGCCCTGAACTCATAGCTCGGCTCGAAGGCATAGGAATGGCCGAGCAGGATGGTGGCCTGTTCACCCGTGCGTGTCGTCGCAGAGCAGGTGAAGTCGATACGGTCAGGGATGCTGCTGAGGAGCGTGTTCAGGTCGTCCTGCACGATTTTCTGGTAGTCGGCATAGGCTGTTTCAGAGCGTGGACGACGGCTGATGACGATGTCGGATGTCTGATTGGGCTTGACCTCGATGCCCCTGACGACCACCGAGCGGGTGGTGCCGTCGCTGAAGTATGAGGTCAGCGTGCCGTCAATCAGTCCTGTCAGAGGCAGGTTACTCCAGATGTGGAGCTGGATGATGGGGTCGCTGATGTTGAGCACGACGTCGGGGTCGTCGAGGAAGCTGGGCACATTGTCGATGGTGACGCTGCCCACCTTGAGGTTGACGTCAGGCCTGAACTCGCCCGTCACCGTCCGGAACTGGACGGCCCCGAACTCGAGGTGGCTGTCAATGCGGAACGACATGTCGTGGCGCAGGACGGCCGGGTCGGTGACAACCGTCGACTGGTCGAATTTGACAAGAGCCTCCACCTTTCCCTTCATGCGCACCTGTCCGAGCATCGTGCCGTCAGCATCGGGATAGCGCGAATAGCCCAGGTAGTTGGCGTCGTCGGGCCGTCCCTCTTCGGTGAAGCGGAGCCCCTCGACGATGACTTCGAAGACGAGAGGCTCCGACGTCACGACGCCCTCAAACCTGATGTCGTTGCCGTCCATCGTCACCCGCTGAGAGTTCTGCAGCACCCTGACACTGCCTTCCCTCAGCATCAGATAGTCAGGCAGCACGGCCGTCAGCTCGGCTATCTCATGAATGACGGCGGCCAGGTCAGGGCTGAAGGTGAGGGTGAGCCTCACGCTGGTCGCGTTGACCAATGCCTCGGTGAGACTGACGACGTCGCCATAGAGGCCGTCCTCCAGGATGTCGAAGGTCTGGATGGTCTTGCGCACCTGCTTCATCTGAGGAGCCTTGGCGCGGGCTAAGTCCGGACGCACGATGCCCAAGTCCTCGAATGTCAGCTCGAACAGATTCGGCGTGAAGTCGCCTTCCGACGAAGTCACCGTGATCGGCGAGACGTGGATGGTCGAGACGCCGCTCTCCTCACCATGCTGATAAAAAAAGTAATGACCGTCGCGCGGATCGATTTTCACGCATCCTGTCGTGTCGATGCCGAAGACTTCATCGAGCGAAATCTCGTGGGTGGAGTTGTTGGTGGGCAGCTTGAAGTCGCGGAATTCCAGCCCGACGGTCGAATCAATGTCGTCGAAGTCGATCCCGTCTACTTTCTGGCAACCTCCAAGACTGACAGCCGCCACGATTAACCACACTGGCGTCAACCATGTAAAGATTGTCTTGTCCATTATGTCCTTTCTATTGAGTAAATGTTTGCTTTATTACGTTTTATAGGTGAATTTGCCTTTTGTGTGCAAAGTTAATGTTTTTATTTATAAAAAAACTTTGTTTACTTCTTTTTTTTCTTAATCATAGCAAAAAAAACCTATTTATTTTGTCGTTTAAAGAAAAAAGCGTAACTTTGCCCTCGCATTATAACAAAAACGTATAATTATGAAGAAATTAATGATTCTCGCAGCCATGATGGCTATGGTCGGCACGGCCTTCGCCCAGATGCCGAAAGTGACCCTGAAAGACATTTCCGGAAAGGCCATCTCGACGGATACGCTCTCCAACAACGGCAAGCCCTTCATCATCGACTTCTTTGCCACCTGGTGCAAGCCCTGCAACCGCGAGCTCGACGCCATCGCTGAGGTCTACGACGAGTGGGTGGAGGAGACCGGCGTGAAGATCTTCGCCGTCTCCATCGACCAGGCTCAGAACATCAACAAGGTGAAGCCCCTCGTCGACAACCACGGATGGGACTACGACGTGCTGCTCGACCCCAACAGCGACCTGAAGCGCGCCCTCGGCATCCAGATGATCCCCTACACGCTCATCGTCGACGGCAAGGGCCAGATCGTCTATAAGCACAACGGCTACACCGACGGCGCCGAGCAGGAGCTCATCGAGAAGGTGCGCGAGCTGGTGAAGAGTGAAGAGTGAAAAGTGAAGAGTGAAGAATTTGCTTCCGCCTGAAATTCAACGAAAGTAGTGAAAAACCATATGTTTAGACAGCTATCAAGGCTCTCCTGTCTGGTATGTTGCGGCATTGCCGCAGCAACAACCGTCAGCGCACAGACCGACGACAACAAGCTGACCCTCTCGGGCTCCATACAGAGCGACATGCTCGTGCCCCAGGCCGACGACAAGATCGGCGCCGAGAAGACCGAAGACTTCCTGACCAACACCTACGTCGACCTCATGCTGCAGCACCGCGACTTCGAGGCCGGCGCCCGCCTGGAGTATCTGGAGCACCCGATGCCCGGATTCGAGAAGGACTTCAAGGGCTGGGGCGTCCCCAACTTCTACCTGAAGGGCAAGCTCTCGTGGGCCGAGCTCACCGTCGGCACCTTCTACGAGCAGTTCGGCTCAGGATTCATCCTCCGCACCTACGAGGAGCGCTCGCTCGGCATCGACAACTCGCTGCTCGGCGGACGGCTGCTGCTCAAGCCCCTGCAGGGCGTGCAGATGAAGGTGCTCGGAGGCCACCAGCGCCGCTACTGGGACCACAACAAGTCGTGGATCTCGGGCGCCGACCTGGAGCTGACCGTCAGCGACTGGATCCCCTCGATGCAGCAGAGCGGCACGACGCTCACCCTGGGCGGCTCGTGGGTCAACAAGCACGAGGAGCCCGGCACGTTCCAGCGCACCGAGGCCGTCAGGGACACCACGGCCCACACGACGACCATCACCACCTGGCAGATGAACCAGCCGCGCTACGTCAACGCATGGGACGCCCGCGCCAACCTCAACACGGGCAACTTCTCGCTCCTGCTGGAATATGCCCAGAAGACCGACGACCCGACCTTCGCCAACGGATATATCTTCAAGAAGGGCGAGGTGGCCATGCTATCGACCAGCTACTCGCGCAAGGGCCTCAGCCTGCTGCTCCAGGCCAAGCGCTCAGAGAACATGGCCTTCAAGAGCGACCGCACCGTCATCGGAACCTCGTCGGCCATCAACCACCTGCCCGCCTTCACCCAGGACCAGACCTACGCACTGGCCGCCCTCTATCCCTACGCCACGCAGCTGGCCGACGGCGAGTGGGCCTACCAGGCCGAGCTGGGCTACAACTTCAAGCGCAAGACGGCCCTGGGCGGCAAGTACGGCATGAACCTCAAGGTGAACTACTCATACGTCCGCGCCATCGACCGCAAGTTCATCGACGGACAGGAGCGCCACGCCATCGGCGGCACCACCGACCTGGCCGGCACCAGCGGCTACACCTCGAAATGGCTCAAGTGGGGCGACCACACCTACTATCAGGACCTTGACATCCAGCTCTCGCGCAAGTTCTCGAAAGCCTTCAAGCTCAACCTCATGTACATGAACCAGCGCTATAACAAGACGCAGATCGAGGGCCACGGCGGCATGATCCACAGCGACATCTTCGTCGCCGACGGTAAGTATCAGTTCTCGCCCAAGACCACCCTGCGCGTCGAGGCACAGTATCTCGCCACCTCGCAGGACGAGGGCGACTGGGTCTACGGCCTGGCCGAGCTCTCGCTCGCTCCCCACTGGATGCTGACCGTGAGCGACATGTGGAACGTGGGCGACAGCGACCCGCTCTACTACAAGGAGAACACCCACTACCACTACTATCAGGGACTCATCACCTACAACGTAGGCTCCCACCGCCTGCAGGCCGGCTACGGCCGCACCCGTGCCGGCTACAACTGCTCGGGCGGCGTCTGCCGATGGATTCCCGCACAGAAGGGCTTCACGCTCTCCTACAACTACAACTTCTAAACAAAAGCCCTTACAGAGATGAAAAACCGACATAACCTCATCGCCGCCGCTGCACTCCTGTGCGTCAACGTCGTAGCAGCCCTCACCGCCTGCTCCGACATCGACGAGAACGAGCGCATGGTGCCCGTCAGCACACGCGTCGTCGTCGACTCCATCCCCCAGCCCGTCGAGGTCGACAGCCTCTGGGATGCACCCATAGAGCCCGTCGAGAGCCGCGTGCTCATAGAGGACCACACGGGCCAGAAGTGCCCCAACTGTCCTGACGCCGCCCGGCTCATCCACACCTTCCAGCTGAGCTACGGCGACCGCATCGTCCCCGTGGCCATCCACTCGCAGATGCAGGGCATCATGGAGCCCGAAGGCCTGGGCAACGAGCTCGGCAACACCTATTATAAATATTGGAAGATGGAATATAAGCCCGCCGGACTCGTCAACCGCCTCGACGGTGGCGACGGACGCGTGCTCGACAAGACCATCTGGGACTTTGCCGTCACCTACGCCCTCAGCATGGAGACGCCCCTCGACATCCGCGTCAAGGCCCGCCAGCAGGACGACGACCCGACGAAGGCCGACGTCGACGTGAAGGTCATCTGCACCCGCGAGGGACAGTCGGCCAGCGGCAAGCTTCAGGTGTGGATCACCGAGGACGGCATCATCGCCGAGCAGGACGACATGGGCAAGCACATCGCCGACTATGAGCACAACCACGTGCTGCGCGCCGCCGTCAACGGCGACTGGGGCGAGCCCGTCAGCGTCAGCGGACTGGCCGACGCCCGCGAGTTCAGCTACACCGCCACGCTCAAGCCTGAGTGGAAGGCCGAGAACCTCAGCATCGTCGCCTTCGTCTACAACGACGACGGCGTCGTCCAGGTGGTCAGCCGCAAGCTCAAAGTGAATGACTAACAGAAACTAATTAAATCAATAACGCTTATGAAAAGATTTTTCTACTATTGCATGTCACTGCTGATGCTGGGCACGCTGAGCGCCCAGGCACAGATTGTGACGGACGAAGAACTGGACGAAACGTTCCAGTTTGTCGACGAGCAGGGAAATGTCGTCGCCAACGGCTCGACCATCGTGGTAACCAAGATCAACGAATCTGGCGAAATGAAAATTCCCCTTTACGCAAAAAACGTATCAGGAGAGAAGGTTGCTGTCGGCATGTATGAGGATATTAGCAAAATGCCAAATGGTAGTTGGCAGACCTGCGTATTCGGCAACTGCAAGCCACTTACAATGTCAGACTATTCTTCAAAAATGATTGACAAAGCCGGAAACTACAACAGTGAGCTATCAACCGAGTGGATGCCTGTCGTGGGCCAGTATGCCACATGGGAGGCCCGCCTGCAGATCCATATCTTGAACATTGTCACCAAGACGCCGTTCGGGCAGATCGTCGAGCAGCCCGGTGAGGAAGTCATCGGCTACGGCCCCGCCATCACCGTCCGCTTCGTGTATGACGAGAGCAGCTCTAAGACCACGGTCAACATGGGCAGCTACAGCTCCGACAAGTATCTCGACGTGGCCAGGGACAACGCCGGCTACGGCCTGCCCAACTACATCAACAGCGCCACCACCATCTACATGTATCAGCTGCTCACGGCTGACGACCTCAAGATGTTCGACGGCGCCAAGGTCAAGCAGCTCCGTGTAGCCTTCACCCAGGACCTCGACACCAAGGCCTCCGTCTTCCTGGCTCCCCTCGTGGGCGGAAACATCAGTGCCAACGTCGCTGAAGGCGCCATCGACGCGCCTAAGACGGGATGGAACACGGTCGACGTCGACCCCTATACGATTGACGTCAACAGCGTCGACGGCCTGCTGCTGGGCTTCAGCTACATCCAGAAGAACACCAACAACGGCCAGTACTACTACAACGAATGCTTCCCCTGGTCGGGCTACGCCCCTGTGGGACACAGCTATACCGTCTTTGTCAAGGGTCTGAACAACACGCAGTATGGTTTCAACGCCAATAATATCTACGACTTCGGCGAGCTGAACCTCAGCGTGCAGGCCATCGTAGAAGGCGACTTCTCAGCTGAGAATGCTGCTGAGGCACTCGACTACAGCTCCATCATCATGCGTCCCGGAGAGTCGAAGGAAGGCACCATTGCCATCCACAACACGGGTCTGACGCCCATCACCAGCCTCGCCTATACCGTCAACGTCGACGGCCAGGCCGGCGAAGAGAAGTCTGTGGAGATCGCCGACGAGGTCTGCTTCAACGAGTATGCCACGGTCGACCTGACCTTCAACGCCTCCAGCAAGGAAGGCACCGAGCGCCGCGCCGTCGTCATCACCAAGGTGAACGATGCCGACAACGAGCTGGCCGCCGACGAGTCAGCCGGCTATGGCCTCGTGACCACCACCAGCCGCAGCGTGAAGAAGCGCGTGGCCGTCGAGGAGCTCACCGGCACGGGCTGCCCCTGGTGCACACGCGGCATCGTGGGCATGGAGCTCATGCGCAAGACCTTCCCCGACGACATCGTCAACATCGCCGTCCACCAGTATAACAACAGCGACGCCATGTTCATTGAGGACTATGCCAACATCGGCCTGAGCAGCGCTCCCAGCTGCACCATCGACCGTCAGCTGACCGTTGACCCCTACTACGGCAGCTCACAAGGCACCGCCTTCGGCATCAAGGACGACCTGGAGGCCGCTCTGCAGCAGCAGGCCATGGCCGGACTTGAGGTGAAGGGCGAGTGGGCCGACGAGAACACCGTCAAGGCCACGGCCACCATCGAGTCGCTCATCAACGGCGAGAACTACGACATCGAGTTCGCCCTCGTGGCCGACAGCCTCAGCGGCACAGGCAGCGCCTGGACCCAGGGCAACAACTACGCCACGCGCAACGACGGCGGCGACCTGGCCATCTTCTGCCGCGGCGGCAAGTATGGCAAGACCAGCGTCACCGGCCTGAAGTTCAACGACGTGGCCATCGCCTCCTCTTACAGCGAGGGCGAGAACCAGGCAGAGCCCGTCATCGCCGCTCCTGACGATGCCAAGGTCGAGAGCAGCTTCACGCTCAGCCTGCCCTCAAAGCTGAAGAGCGCCATCACCAGCGAGAACGTCTGGGTGGTAGCCCTGCTGGTCAACCAGTGGAACGGCTTCGTCGAGAACGCCGCCAAGTTCAAGATGCCCAAGTATGTCGATCCCTCCGGCATCGTGAGCACCGAGAGCAAGGCCGCCACCACCGTCGCTGAGCGCTACTCGCTCGACGGCCGTCAGCTGCCCGCCGCCCAGAAGGGCCTCAACATCGTCCGCATGAGCGACGGCAGCGTCCGCAAGGTCGTGGTTAAGTGATAATAGGAGTTACTGACCCCACCAGAAATTACTGACCCCACTCCAATAGAAGTTACAGACCCCACCCCCAACCCCTCCCCTTGAAGGGAGGGGAGTGGCTACCGCCCTGCTCTACGGGAATAACGGCGCAGCTGCTCCCCGCCCCTCAAGGGGAGGGGTTGGGAGTGGGGTCTGTAACTTCTATCGGGGTGGGGCCTGTAACTTCAATTAGGGTGGGGTCTGTAATTTTTTCCCTACCAGGTTATTAATGAACCACAACGGATTAAAGTAAAATTCACGGGAAAGATTTGGTGCTTTCAAAAAAAAGCACTATCTTTGCAGGCGATTTCCGAGGAAGTCGCCTGTTTTCTTTATTCTTGGACGATGGTGTAATGGTAACACTACAGGTTTTGGTTCTGTCATTCCCGGTTCGAATCCGAGTCGTCCAACCCCTCATTTGGTGCTAACTTCCTATGAATAAACCCATCATGAACATATCCGACTTTGAGATCATGGCCCCAGTAGGGTCGCGCGAATCGCTCACGGCCGCCATCCAGGCCGGCGCCGACTCGGTCTACTTCGGCGTGGAGCAGCTCAACATGCGCTCCCACTCAGCCAACCACTTCACCATCGACGACCTCCGCGAGATTGCCCAGACCTGCCGCGAGCACGGCATAAAGAGCTACCTGACGGTCAACACCATCATCTACGACGAGGACCTGCCGCTCATGCGCCAGATCATCGACGCCGCCCGCGAGGCCCAGATCACGGCCATCATCGCCAGCGACGTGGCCGTCATGCAGTACTGTCTTTCAAGTCAGAAGTCAGAAGTGAGAAGTGAGAAGTCAGAAAGCAGAAGTGAGAAGTCAGAAGTGAGAAGTGAGAAGTTTTATAACCACTGTCCCGATGAAGCCTCTGCCGACAAAGGTAATAAAACTTCTCACCTCTCACCTCTCACTTCTCACTTCACAAGCGTCCACCTCTCCACCCAGCTCAACATCTCGAACGTCGAGGCGCTGCGGTTCTACGCACAGTTTGCCGACGTCGTCGTGCTGGCCCGCGAGCTGAAGATCGAGCAGGTCGAAGCCATCCACCGCGCCATCGTCGAGGAGCACATCTGCGGCCCCTCGGGTGAGCTGGTGCGCATCGAGATGTTCTGCCACGGCGCCCTGTGCATGGCCGTCTCGGGCAAGTGCTACATGAGCCTCGACCAGGCCAACCGGTCGGCCAACCGCGGCGAGTGCATCCAGGTGTGCCGCCGCTCCTACACCGCCACCGACAACGAGACGGGCTATCAGCTCGAGATCGACAACAAATACATCATGAGCCCGAAGGACCTGAAGACCGTCCGCTTCATCGACCGACTGATGCGGGCCGGCGTCAGCGTCTTCAAGATCGAGGGCCGCGCCCGCGGACCCGAATACGTCTATACGGTCGTCAAGTGTTACAAGGAGGCCATCCAGGCCGTCCTGGACGGCACGTTCACCGAGGAGCGCAAGGACGAGTGGGACCGCCGCCTCGCCACCGTCTTCAACCGCGGCTTCTGGGACGGCTACTACCAGGGCCAGCTGCTCGGCGAATGGAACAAGAACTACGGATCTTGTGCCACCGAGCGCAAGGTCTACGTGGGCCGCGCCACGAAGTACTATTCGCGACTCGGTGTCGGCGAGTTCCAGGTGGAGGCCACCACCTTCCGCCTGGGCGACCGTCTGCTCGTCACGGGGCCCACGACGGGCGTGATGTATCTCGACTGCACCGAGATCCACGACAACGACGGCCGCCCCGTCAGCGAGGCGCCCCAGGGCCAGCCCGTCGCCATCCCCGTCAGCGCCAAGGTGCGGCCCTCCGACAAGCTCTTCAAGCTGGTCAGCGAAGAATAGGGAGTCCCACACACACATTCTTGTATGGGTTAATTAGAGACCCCACCCCCGACCCCTCCCCTTGAAGGGAGGGGTCGGGGGTGGGGTCTCTAACTATATCCGACACACCATCTTGCTGAATCCAACAAGCGAAGAGTCTGCCTTTACTCTCCTCCTTGTAAAGCAGGGGAGTAAGGGAAGAATACCCGATGACTATTTTCAAGGCTTGAAAATATATTTCCACGACGCGGAATACTATTTTCAAGCCTTGAAAATAATATTCCGCGGCGATGAAATAAGGATTAAGCAGCCCTTCGGTCGGATTTTGTTTTGAAAAAAACGATGATTTTTGACGTTTTGTCTACGAAAATTTGTACTTTTGCAGCGTAATAGTAGGAGGCGACGTGTCTCACGTCGCAACAAGGTGCTGGATTGCAACGTGAGACACGTCGCCTCCTACTCTAAAGCGGTGTAATAACCATTAGTTATATAGAAGCGTCAATTGACAATAAGAGTTAAACCACAATGACCATCAACGAACGACAAGACGAGATTATCGCCGAATTCCAGGACTACGACGACTGGATGGACCGCTATCAGCTGCTCATCGACCTGGGCAACGAACAGGCACCGCTGGCAGCCGAATATAAGACCGAGCAGAACCTCATCGACGGCTGCCAGAGCCGCGTGTGGCTGCAGGCCGACCTGACCGACGAGGGGCTCGTCCACTTCCAGGCCGAGAGCGACGCCCTCATCGTGAAGGGCATCGTCACGCTGCTCATCCGCGTGCTCGACCTCCAGACGCCGCAGGACATCCTCAACGCCGACCTCTACTTCATCGACCGCATCGGACTGACGGAGCACCTCTCCCCCACCCGCTCCAACGGCCTCGTGGCCATGGTCAAGCAGATGCGCATGTACGCCCTGGCCTTCCAGGCCAAAGCCAACTGACAACCATCCTTGAAGACTAAACATGGACCGTACCTTATTCATAATGACACTGGCCGCCATCGTGCTGCTGACGGGCTGCGCCCGCCGCGAGCCACGCTTCGTCATCGGCGTCAGCCAGTGCTCGCAGGACATCTGGCGCGACAAGCTGAACAGCGAGCTGCGCATGGGTGCCTACTCGCACGACGACATCGAGCTGCGCTTCGCCTCGGCCGACGACAGCGACGAGCTGCAGATCAGCCAGATAGAGCAGTTCGTCAGCGAGGGCATCGACCTGCTCATCGTGGCGCCCAACCAGGTGTCAACGGTCACGCCGGTCATCGACCGCGTCTTTGACAGCGGCATTCCCGTCATCGTCTTCGACCGAAAGACCAACACCGAGAAGTTCACCGCCTACATCGGTGCCGACAACCGCGAGATGGGGCGCATGATGGGCGAGTTCATCGCCACGCAGCTCGGCGGCCGCGGCCGTGTCGTCGAGGTGATGGGCCTCAAGGGCTCGTCGCCGGCCATCGAGCGCCACGAGGGCTTCGCCGAGGCCCTGAGCCGTTATCCCGGCCTGGAGCTCGTCGCCTCGCTGCAGGGCGACTGGACCGAGCAGAGCGGCTACGAAGCAATACAGAAGTATGAGGGCACGCTCGGCAACATCGACTACGTCTTCGGTCAGAACGACCGCATGGCGATGGGTGCCCGACGGGCGATGCTAAGGGAAAAGGGAAGAGTGAAAAGTGAAGAATTTGCTGCCGCCACAGATTCTGCGCTTGAAACCATGGCGGCAGCAAATTCTTCACTCTTCACTCTTCACTCTTCACTAAAATTCTGCGGCATCGACGCCCTGCCGGGCGAGGGCGGCGGCATCGAGCTGGTGCTCGACTCGCTGCTCATGGCCTCGTGCATCTATCCCACCCACGGCGACGAGGTGCTCCAGCTGGCCCTCGACATCCTCGAGGGGCGCCCCTATGCCAAGGACAACCGCCTGCAGACGGCCCTCGTCACGCCCGACAACGCCTCGGTCATCCAGATGCAGAGCGCCGAGACCCAACGCCAGTCGACCTATCTGGACCGGCTGCATGAGCAGTCGGACCAGTACCTGAAGCGCCTCAACTCGCAGCGCACCATCACGCTGCTCGCCCTCGGCGTCATCGTCCTGCTGCTGCTCGTCATCCTGCTGCTCTACCAGTTTGAGCAGGGCAAGATCAGCCTGCGCCACCAGCGCGAGGTGAGCAACCTGTGGAACCTGGAGAACGAGCCGGAGACGGCCCTCGCCAAGGAAGGGGAGAACGACGCCCAAGGACAGGAGCCCACCGACGCCCCCGCCCCATCCGCGGACAGCCAGCCGACCGGACAAGAAGAACAGCCGGCGAAGTCGGAAGTCCAGAGTGCGGGACTCTCCGACACCGCCTTCATCATCCGCTTCAAGGACGTCGTCGAGAAGCGACTGGCCGAGAGCGAGCTCAGCGTCGAGGACCTCGCCGCCGACATGCACCTCAGCCGCGTGCAGCTCTACCGCAAGGTGAAGTCCGTCACCGGCTCGTCGCCCGTCGAGCTGCTCCGCACGGCCCGGCTGAACCGCGGCTACCAGATGCTGCTGACCACCGACAAGTCGGTCAGCGAGGTGGCCTACGCCGTCGGATTCACCGCCCCGAGCTACTTCACCAAGTGCTTCAAGGACGAATTCGGCAAGAGTCCCACCGACATGAAACAATAATAAAACATTTGAGCCAAGGGGAGTAAAGGGGAAGTGAAGAAGAAGTGAAAGGGGAGTGAAAAGGACGTCACTCTATCCCTTAATGGTCGCGAAAAAACTGACGTCCCCTTCACTCCCTCCTCACTACTCCTTCACTCCCCTTCACTCCCAGCAAGCAAAGCCCTCGTAAGTTGAATAATAAAAATCGTTCGTCTTCGAGCAAAAATGTTACAACGAAACAATTTTTGACCGCGACGAACGATTTTTTTACTACCGACGCCCCGTTTTCCACTACCTTTGCGGCAGATTTTTTAATTATCATTACTAACCGCAAAGATTTATGGAAAAAGCAAAAAGAATCTTTCTGAGCCTCGTGCTCATGTTTGCCGCTACTATAATGTACGCGCAGACGGAGATTACGGGCACGGTCATCGATGACCTCGGCGAGGGCGTCATCGGAGCCACAGTGATGGAGAAGGGCACCTCGAACGGCGCGGTGACCGACTTCGAAGGAAATTTCCGTCTGAAGGTCGCAGCCGGCAAGACGCTCGTCGTCAGCTACATCGGCTACCAGACCCAGGAGGTCAGCGCTGCCCAGGGCATGAAGGTGACGCTGGTGCCCGACGCCCAGACCCTCAACGAGGTGGTCGTCACGGGCTACCAGGTGCAGCGTAAGGCCGACCTGACGGGCGCCATCAGCGTCGTCAGCGTCGAGGAGCTGCAGAAGCAGAACGAGAACAACCCGATGAAGGCCCTGCAGGGCCGCGTGCCGGGCATGAACATCTCGGCCGACGGTGCACCCTCGGGCGCTGCCACCATCCGCATCCGCGGTAACGGCACGCTCAACGACAACGACCCGCTCTACATCATCGACGGTGTGCCCACGAAAGCCGGCATGCACGAGCTGAACGCCGGCGACATCGAGTCGATCCAGGTGCTGAAGGACGCTGCCTCGGCCTCCATCTACGGTTCGCGTGCTGCTAACGGTGTGATCATCATCACCACGAAGAAGGGCAAGGACGGCAAGGTGCGCGTCGACTTCGACGGCAGCATCGCCGCCTCGATGTATGCCCACCGCATGAAGGTGCTCAACGCCGAGCAGTGGGGCCAGGCCTTCTGGCAGGCTCGCGTCAACGACCACCTGGATCCTAACAACAACAACCTGGGCTACCACTTCGACTGGAGCTACGACCAGCAGGGCCAGCCGCGGCTCAACGGCGTGACGATGAGCAAATACCTCGACGCACAGAACACCGTCGAGGCCGCCAACACCGACTGGTTCGACGAGTCGACCCGCACGGGCCTGGTGCAGAACTACAACGTCAGCGTCAGCAACGGCAACGAGCGCGGCTCGTCGTTCTTCTCGCTCGGCTACTATAAGAACCTGGGCGTCATCAAGACCAGCGACTTCGAGCGCTTCTCGGCCCGTATGAACACCGAGTACAAGCTCATCGGCGACGTGCTCACCATCGGCGAGAACTTCACGCTCAACCGCACCAGCGAGGTGGGCGCTCCCGGCGGATTCCTCGAGAACGCCCTGCAGTTCAACCCCAACTATCCTATTTATAACACGGCAGGCGAGTATGCCAACCTGACCGGCGGCTATGCCGACCGCGAGAACCCCCGCTCCACCCTGTCGCGCAACGCCGACAACCGCTACACCTACTGGCGCTCGTTCGGCGATGTCCACGTGAACCTGGCCCTCTTCAAGGGCTTCAACCTGCGCACCACCTTCGGTATCGACTACGCGCAGAAGCAGCAGCGCATCTTCACCTATCCCCTGCTCAACGGCAACGTGGCCCGCGAAGAGAATGGCGTCGAGGCCAAGCAGGAGCACTGGATGAAGTGGATGTGGAACGCCGTCGCATCTTATAACTTTGAGGTGGGCAAGCATCGTGCCGACGCACTGGCCGGCGTTGAGCTCAACCGCCAGGACGACGTGTGGTTCTCGGGCCTGCGTCAGGACTTTGCCGTGCTGAACACCGACTATATGTGGCCCAGCGCCGGTACCGAGGGCACCGACAAGGCCTACGGCTCGGGCTCGGGCTTCTCGCTCGTCTCGTTCTTCGGCAAGGTGAACTACACCTACGCCGACCGCTACCTGGCCTCGCTGACCGTACGTCGCGACGGCTCGAGCCGCTTCGGTAAGAACAACAAGTACGGTACGTTCCCCTCCGTCTCGCTCGGCTGGCGCATCAGCGAGGAAGCCTTCATGGCTAACACCAAGACATGGCTCGACAACCTGAAGCTGCGCGCATCGTGGGGACAGACCGGTAACCAGGAGATTGACAACAACGCCCGCTACACCCTCTACACCACCACCGGCAGCCTCAACTTCGGAGGCGACTCCTACAACACCGGCTACGACATTCAGGGCAGCAACGGCGGTCGCATCCTCGACAGCGGATTCAAGCGCAACCAGATCGGCAACGACAACATCAAGTGGGAGACGACCACACAGACCAACCTCGGTATCGACTTCGGATTCCTCGGCAACAGCATCTACGGCAGCTTCGACTGGTATAACAAGAAGACCACCGACATCCTCGTCAATATGCCCGGCGTCGGCGTCATGGGCGAAGGCAGCAACATGTGGATCAATGCCGGCGAGATGCTCAACCGCGGTACGGAGCTCACCATCGGCTATCGCGGCAAGTCGGGCGACCTGCAGTTTGACCTGGCCGGCAACATCGGCACCAACCGCAACAAGATCACCAAGCTGCCCGAGACCATCGCCTCGCGTGGCACCTTCGGCGGCAACGGCGTGAAGAGCGTCGTCGACCATCCCATGGGCGCACAGGTAGGCTACATCTTCGACGGCATCTTCCAGAACCAGGAGGAAGTGGACAACCACGCCGTCCAGGAAGGCGCCGGCGTAGGCCGCATGCGATTCCTCGACCTCAACAAAGACGGCTTCATCACCGAGGCCGACCAGGACTGGATCTACGACCCGACACCCGCCTTCACCTACGGTCTGAACGTCTATCTGCAGTATCGTAACTTCGACTTCACCATGTTCTGGCAGGGCGTGCAGGGCGTCGACGTCATCACCATCGACTACAAGCGCCAGACCGACCTCTGGGCCGGCGTCAACGTGCCCAACCTGAACAAGGGCAGCCGCGTCCTCGATGCCTGGACACCCGCCAACAGCGGCTCCACCATCCCCGCACTGACCACGATGGACACCAACAACGAGACGCGCGTGTCGTCCTACTACGTCGAGAACGGCTCGTTCCTCAAGCTGCGCACCATCCAGCTGGGCTACAACCTGCCCGACGCGCTCGTCAAGAAACTCTACATGCAGCGGCTGCGCCTCTACGTCTCGGCCCAGAACCTCTTCACCATCAAGAGCGGCGACTACACGGGCGTAGACCCCGAGGTGCCCACGTTCGGCTATCCTATCCCGCTCAACCTTACCTTCGGTCTTAATGTGTCATTCTAATTGATAATTGATAATTGATAATTGAAAATTATGATTACAAAGATATATAAGTTTTTCGTAGCGGGTCTGGTATGTTGCAGTATCACAGCAACCCTCACCTCATGCTCCGACTTCCTCGAGGAGCAGGTGCCGCAGGGCACACTCTCTGACGAGCAGGTGAACACACCGGCCTACGTAGACAATCAGGTGACGTCGGCCTATGCCGTCTTTGTGACTGCCGAGGACATCAACGCCTCGTTCTCGCTCTGGAACTACGACGTGCGCTCTGACGACGCCTATAAGGGCGGATCAACCACCAACGACGGCGACGTCTTCCACCAGCTCGAGGTGTCGCAGGGCATCCTCTCGACCAGCTGGAACCTCAACGACATCTGGGTGCGCCTCTACAACGCACTGTCGCGCGTCAACGCCGCCATCCATGCCGTCGAGAACTGCGACGACAGCTTCCAGCTGAAGCAGCAGCGCATGGGCGAGCTGCGCTTCCTGCGGGCCTACGCCCACTTCCAGCTGAAGCGTCTGTTCAAGAAGATCCCGTTCGTGCTGAGCAGCGACCTGAGCTACGACGACTACGGCAACATCTCGAACACCGAGTTCACCAACGACGAGGGCTGGGCCAAGATTGCCGAGGACCTGGAGTTTGCCTTCAGCGTGCTGCCCGAGACGCAGGCCGACAAGGGCCGCCCCACACGCGCCGCCTGCGCTGCCTTCCTGGCCAAGGTCTATCTCTATAAGGCTTATCGCCAGGATAATGAGAACACCAACGAGGTGACCTCCATCAACGAGGCCGACCTGCAGAAGGTCGTCGACTATACCGACCCGAAACTCTACGCCGGCTACGGTCTGGAGAGCGACATCCACAACAACTTCCGCCCCGAGGAGCAGTTCGAGAACGGATGCGAAAGCCTCTGGGCCATCCAGTACTCGCGCAACGACGGAACGAAGTATGGCAACCTGAACCTGGGCTACGGACTCATCTGCCCGAACATCGTCAACGTCACCGACGGCGGCTGCGACTTCTACAAGCCCTCGCAGAACCTCGTCAACGCCTTCCGCACCGGCGACGACGGACTGCCCCTGCTCGACACCTACAACAACAAGGACTACGACCAGGCCACGGACAACGCCGACCCGCGACTCTTCCTCACCGTCGGCATGCCCGGACTGCCCTACATGTTCAACACGAAGTACATGATGGACCGCTCGTCGAGCTGGAGCCGCTCCGGCGGACTCTACGGATACAACGTCACACTGAAGCAGAATGTCGACCCCGACCTCGTGGGCAGCTATCTCATCAAGAGCTCCTTCTGGGCTACGTCGATGAACCGCATCGTCTTCCGCTATGCCGACGTGCTGCTCATGCGCGCCGAGGCACTGGCTCAGCAGAACAAGACGGCCGAGGCCATCGCACTGGTCAACCAGATCCGCAGCCGCGCCGCCACGTCGACTCAGATGATCTCGAACTATCCCTCGCGCTACGGTGTCAAGCTCTATTGCAAGAACTACACGGGTTCCTACTCGAAGGAGCAGACGATGAAGATCGTCAAGATGGAGCGCCGTCTGGAGCTGGCCATGGAGTCGGAGCGATTCCTCGACCTCGTGCGCTGGGGCGATGCCGCCCAGGTGCTCAACGACTACTACGCTACGGAGAAGTCGAAGTGCAACATCTATGAGGAGGCCCGCTTCACGGCCAACAAGAACGAGTATCTGCCTCTGCCCTATCAGCAGGTGGCTGCAGCCAACGGCAAGTATAAGCAGAACTGCGGCAACTGGTAAAGGAAGGGAAAAAGGAAAAGTGAAAAGTGAAACATTTGCTGCCGCTTTCCTTTAGTCAACAATCAATAACAAATAAAATAACATTTCTCAACAATGAAGACTATCTGTAATTATATAATGTGTGCGCTCGTCGCACTGCTCGCCTTCACGGCCTGCGACAAGAACGACGAGACGGCACTACGGCTCAGCGGCGACTGCATGATTGAGGAAATCGCGCTCGACGGCTATGCCGGCAACATCGACCTGGCATCGCGCAGCATCGTGGTGCGGCTGCCCGAGGGCACGCCCTGCTCCGGGATGAAGGTGACCAGCCTCCGCGTGTCGGAAGGCGCCACGGCCGACATCGCCGTGGGCCAGGTGCTCAACATGGACGCTGCCCAGACCATCCGCGTCACGAACAACGACCTCTACCTGAACTGGAACATCAGCGTGCTCCACGACGAGGCCCGCATCCTCCACTTCGTGGCCAACGAGATCTACACCGGCATCATCGACGAAGAGGCCAAGACCATCACCGTCTATGTGCCCGGATCGGTCGACGTGACCAGCATCGTGCCCACCATCGAGGTGTCGGCCAATGCCACCGTCAGCCCGCTCAGCGGCCAGGCCGTCGACTTCTCGCAGCCCGTCACGTACACCGTGACGAACAACACGGCCCGCTCGGAGTATGTCGTCAGCGTCATTGCCATCGGCAAGCCCAAGGCCCTCTTCGTGGGCGCCGCCAGCGACATGTCGGGTCTCGACCCCGAGGCCGGAGCTGCCTGCCAGTGGATGCTGGCCAACGTCGCCGAGTCGATGTATGCCTCATTTGCCGACATCCAGTCGGAGATGATCGACCTCTCGGAGTGCAAGATCATCTGGTGGCACTATCATAAGGACGGCGGCGTCGACGGCCATGACGCCTTCGTGGCCAACGCTCCCGAGGCCCTGGCTGCCAAGAACCAGCTGCGCACGTTCTACGAGAACGGCGGCTCGATGTTCCTCACCCGCTATGCCACCAACCTGCCGTCGTTCATCGGCGTGACCGGCGACGACGAGTGGACCACGCCTAACAACTGCTGGGGACAGAACGAGGACGGTGCCGAGCTCTGCGGCGGCCCGTGGGATTTCAGCATGTTCGCCGGACAGAACGGCCATCCGCTCTGGCAGGGCATCATTCAGGGCGACGACCCCAACCGCGTCTACTGCACGGATGCCGGCTACCACATCACCAACTCGACGGCACAGTATCACATCGGCACCGACTGGGGCGGCTATGATAACCACGCTGCATGGGAGGCCCGCACGGGCGGCAAGATCCTCGGCGTGGGCGGCGACGGCGCCGTGGTGGCATGGGAGTATCCTGCCCGCGACGGCCGCGGCGGCATCATCTGCATCGGCTCCGGCTGCTACGACTGGTATTCCTACACCTACGAGAGTGGCTACGTGGAGAACTTCCACAAGAACATTGCCATCATCACGAAGAACGCAATCAATTACCTAACGAAATAAGAAGCCATTATGAAAAAATTCATCAATATCCTGACCTCTTGCCTGATGGGCTGCGGCATCGCCGCAGCCACGGCAAGCTGCAGCGACGACGACTTCGTCGGCGACCCCCAGAAGGACTGGGCCGGCACCACCGAGACGTTCACCCAGGTCAACGACGACACTGAGGACGCCTTCTCGACCTACTACAAGCACGCCCTGGGACGCATCGGCGACCCCATGCCCTTCTACGACAAGAAGGCCGGCGACTTCAAGGTGCTCTACCTGCAGGACTACAACAACAACGGCGACTTCTTCCACCCCATCTGGGCTGTGAGCACGAAGGACGGCTGCAACTACGAGTCGCTCGGCGAGCTCATCCCCACCGGACAGAACATCGACGAGCAGGACGCCGCACTCGGCACGGGCTGCGCCGTCTACAGCGAGAAGGACGACCTCTACTACATCTACTACACCGGCGAGAACGCCCGCTGCACCAGCCGCCAGGTGGTCATGCGTGCCACGTCGCGCGACTTCAAGACCTGGACCAAGGACCGCGCATGGCGCCTCAACGGCCCCGACTACGGATTCTCCGGCCAAGACTTCCGCGACCCGCAGGTGTTCCAGGACGGCGACACCTACTACATGGTCATCACCAGCAAGAACCGCTTTGCCTACTTCAAGTCGCAGAACCTGAAGGACTGGACCTGCGAGGGTGGCTTCAACATGGTGTGGGACCGCATGTGCGAATGTCCCGACGTGTTCAAGATGGGCGACTGGTGGTATCTCGTCTACAGCGAGGCCTACCGTGCCCCCTGGAGCCGCAAGGTGAAGTACATGATGGCCACGTCGTTCGAGGGCCTGCGCCGCTGCTTCGACGACCCGGGCGCCAACTGGCCCCGCGACGACAAGGAGGGCGTGCTCGACAGCCGCGCCTTCTATGCCGGCAAGACGGCCTCCGACGGCAAGGAGCGCTACATCTGGGGATGGTGCCCCTTCCGCACGGGCTCGACCTTCCACGACAAGAACATGGCCGTGGGTGCCGAGGGTGAGCCCAACTGGTCGGGCGCACTCGTCTGCCACCGCCTGGTGCAGCACGAGGACGGCACGCTCACCGTGGGCGAGGTGCCCGCCATGGCTGCCAAGTACGCCAAGCAGCAGGAGGTGAAGGTGATGGCCAGCCAGGGCTATGCCGACGGCCGCCTCTCGGGTGAGGGCGCCTACGTGCTCTACAACCGCCTGGGCACTCACAACCACATCTCGTTCACGGTGCGCACCGAGGGCGAGGGCGACCGCTTCGGCGTCTCCTTCTGCCGCGGCACCGACGCCACGCGCTACTACACGCTGATGGTCAATCCCGAGTGGGCCAACGGCCGCCGCAAGATCAACTTCGAGCAGGAGGGCAGCGAGGGCCGAGGCTTCGTCGAGGGCATCGACGGCTACATCTTCCCCCGTCCGGCTGACAACGTCTACAACGTCAGCATCTACACCGACAACTCTGTCGTGACGATGTACATCAACGGCGTCTATGGCTACACGCAGCGCATCTACGGCATCTACAAGAACTGCTGGTCGGTCAACAGCTACGGCGGCACGGTCACAGTGAGCGACGTGAAGGTGTCGAGCTATTGAACCCTGCTTCAGTATGAACAATGTCTTAAGAAAACTCATGATTGTGATGGCAGCCATACTGCCATCACAATCTTTTTCTCAGCCCATGACGGAGTCGCCCGCCGACACGGCGCAGCTCTATCATGAGCACTATCGCAACCAGTATCATTTCAGCCCCCGGCGCGGATGGATCAGCGACCCCTGCGGATTCCTCTACCGCGAGGGACTATTCCACTGCTACTGGTGGGGCTGCGCCGAGTCGGCCGACCTGGTGCACTTCACCGAGATCAGCCGCCACGTCCATCGCGACGTGCCCCGCGGGCTGGGATGCTGGACGGGCTGCGTCGTGGCCGACCCGCAGAACACGGCGGGCTTCGGAACGGATGCCTACATCGCCTGCCTGACCCTGAACGACGCCGAGCGCAAGAACCAGTCGCAGGCGCTCACCGTCAGCCACGACCACGGCCGCTCCTTCAGCTACTACGACGGCAACCCCGTGCTCGACATCGGCTATCAGGACTTCCGCGACCCCACCGTCATCTGGCACGAGGAGAGCAGCCGGTGGATCATGGTGGTCAGCAAGACGCTGGAGAGCAAGGTGGCCTTCTATGCCTCGAAGGACCTGAAGCAGTGGACATGGCTCAGCGACTTCGGCCCGGCCGGCCGCACCTACCGCTGCTTCGAGTGTCCCGACCTGATGCAGCTCTCCGTCGAGAACGGCCCCATGAAGGGTCAGCGCAAGTGGGTGCTGGTGGTGTCGGTCGACTGGGACAACGAGCAGTATTTCGTCGGCGACTTCGACGACCGCACCTTCCAGGCCGAGGGTCTGCAGCCCGAGACGGGCGCCTACGTGGACTGCGGGCCCGACTATTACGCCTCGCGCACCTTCAAGGACTTCGACGGCACGCTCGGCGGACGCGTCTACTCGATGGGGTGGATGTCAAACTGGCGCTACTGCCGCGACCTGCCCACGACCTACGGCAAGGGCTTCTGGTCGGTGCCGCGCGAGCTGTCGCTGCGCCAGACGACGCAGGGGGAATGGCGACTGGCCCAGCGGCCCAAGGCCGAGCTGACGAAGCTGCGCGGCGAGCGCCGCCACTATGGCGGCCGGCTGCGGGTGGGGCGCACGCCGCTGAAGGACCTTGCCGCACTGGGCAACGTCTTTGAGGCGGAGCTGAGCCTCAGCACCGGCGTGAGCAACACGCTGGGACTGAACCTCTGCGTAGGCGGCGGCCGCAAGCTGGCCGTGACCTACGACACGGAGAGCCACTCGCTCGTGGTCGACCGCACGCAGGTGGCCGACTTCGAGATGGTGAAGTTCCGCCATACGTGTCACGACCGCGTGGCCCCCATCGACGGCCGGCTGAAGCTGCACATCTTTGTCGACAAGTGCAGCGTGGAGATTTTCTCGGAGGACGGCACCAGTGTCTTCTCGCTCGCCACCTTCGCGGCCGACGACCAGACGGGCGTAGAGCTGACGGCCCTCAACCGCGGCTCCGACTATTCGCTCGACGTGTGGCCCCTGCAGAGCATCTGGCCGGAATAAAAGCCTATCCGGCCGCAGGTGGTTTGCAGGTCTGACGAATGACGACTATCCGGCCGCACGTGGTTAGCAGGTCTGGCCTTACTCCCCTCCATGCGGATGACGGCGCAGCCGCTCCCCTCCCCTCAAGGGGAGGGGTTGGGGGTGGGGTCTCCCCCCCTCCCCAGCCCCTTCTTTCTTGCGCCCCTTCAGTAGCTAGCGAGCAGAGTTCGAGCGCCAAGGAGGGGAGTAGACCCCACCCCCAACCCCTCCCCTTGAGGGGAGGGGAGCGGCTGCGCCGTCATCCGCATGGAGGGGAGTAAGGTCAGATCTGCAAGCCAAGGTTAGACCTGCAAGCCAAGGTTAGACCTGCAAGCCAAGGTTAGATATGCAAGCCAAGGTTAGATATGCAAGCCTAAAAAGATGTAAGAGCAAGGGGGTGTGCTGAGCAGTGAACGACTTTTATCTAGAGGAGATGACTGCCCGGCGGACGAGAAATGTAAAATAAAATCGCAATATTTCCTGTTGATTATATAATCGACTGAAAATCAGACGATTCACGGAACGCAATCAGCGAAGCGGTGCTTTTCGATGAAAGAAGCGGTGCTTTTCGGATGAAAAAGCACCGCTTCTCGGGTCGAAAAGCACCGCTTCTTCCCCGGAGGGGGTATGCATTGTAAACAAAATTCGCAAACCGTCCGCCGTCCGCAGCATTTCGACGTCCGGCAGCGCGAATGAAACAATCGGAAGCGGAAAAATCGTTCATTGCACAACAAAAATGATGCAATGAACGTTTTTTGTTAGTATTTGTATCATTTTTTTATGTATTTACAAAGAGGAAAACGTAATTTTGCGGCAGAAATCCATTAACGAATAACTAAAAACCGAACATCAGGAATGAAAAAACTATTGACACTGATTGCCATGATGGCCATGTGCATGGGTGCCGCCGCGCAGGAAATCCTGGGCGACAACCACAGCATGCTGCGACTGCAGCAGGGACAGAAGTATCTCCTGCTGCCCGTCCAGGAGAAAGAAGAGATTGCCAACATCTGCGTACTGGACGACAGCAACGAGCTCATGCAGCGCCTCAACGTGCGGCTGGCTGTCGACAAGGTTGACTACTACGTGCCGCTGCAGCTGAAGAAGGGCATGCGCCTGCTCGACATCACCTTCCACGGCGACCGCCGCCAGACGGGCCCGCTGAAGGACTTCGCCTGCTGGCGCGAGATGAAATACAGCAACACGTTCGACACGCAGAACCGCGAGCACTTCCGCCCAGCCTATCACCACACCCCGCTCTACGGATGGATGAACGACCCCAACGGCATGTTCTATAAGGACGGTGTCTGGCACCTTTATTATCAGTTTAACCCCTACGGATCGCAGTGGGAGAACATGACTTGGGGACACTCCACCTCGCGCGACCTCATCCACTGGGAGGCACAGCCGCTTGCCATCGAGGCCGACTGGCTGGGCGCCATCTTCTCGGGCAGCGCCGTCGTCGACCATCAGGGCACGGCCGGCTTCGGCCCGGGAGCCGTCGTCGCCATGTACACCTCGGCCGGCTCAGCCCAGACGCAGAGCATCGCCTACTCGAAGGACGGCGGACTGACGTTCACGAAGTATGCCGGCAACCCCGTCATCACGAAGAATGCGCCCGACTTCCGCGACCCGAAGGTGTTCTGGCACGAGCCGACGCAGCGCTGGATCGTCGTGCTGGCCGTCGGCCAGGAGGTGCAGTTCTACAGCTCGAAGAACCTGAAGGAGTGGCAATACGAGAGCTCGTTCGGCCGCGAATATGGCAACCACGGCGGTGTCTGGGAATGCCCCGACCTCATCTATATTGAAGATTCAAGATTGAAGGCTGGCGCTGCGCGCAGCAACAATTCTCAATCAGGCAAGTGGGTGCTCCTGCTCAACATCAACCCGGGCGGCCCCTTCGGCGGAAGCGCCACGCAATACTTCGTCGGACAGTTCGACGGCCACCGGTTCACGTGTGAGGACAGCCCGTCGGAGACCAAGTGGATGGACTACGGCAAGGACCACTATGCCACCGTCACCTTCCACGGAGCACCCGAAGGACGCATCGTCGCACTGCCGTGGATGTCGAACTGGCAGTATGCCAACCAGGTGCCCACCCGACAGTTCCGCTCGGCCAACGGCCTGCCCCGCGACCTCGGACTGAAGACCGTCGGCGGCGAGACCATCCTGACCAGCACGCCCTCGCCCGAGATGGCAGCCCTGCGCGGCGCCAAGGTGAAGAAGCCCACGGAGACCTGCGAGATCGTGGTCGACGTGAAGGGCACGTGCACCATCGAGCTGAGCAACATGAAGGGCGAGCGCGTCGTGATGACCTACGACGCACAGGAGCAGGAGTTCGCCATGGACCGCACCAAGAGCGGCGACACGTCGTTCAGCGAGGCCTTCCCCTGCGTCACCACGGCTCCCACGTATGGTGCCGTCCGCCAGCTGCGCCTGTTCATCGACCGCTGCAGCATCGAGGCCTTCAGTGGCGACGGCAGCATGGCCATGACCAACCTCGTCTTCCCCTCCGAGCCGTATAACACCATCAAGGTGAAGGGCGGAAAGGCGACCGTTTATGAAATTAAGAATTAAGAGTTAAGAATTTAGAGTTGTCGCCGAAGGCGATTAAGAATTAAGAGTTAAGAATTAAGAATTTAGAGTTGTCGCCGAAGGCGATTAAGAATTAAGAGTTAAGAATTAAGAATTTAGAGTTGTCGCCGAAGGCGATTAGGAATTAAGATTTAAGAATTATGTCAAAATCAAGCAAACTCACCCTCATCCCGCTGATGCTCTGCTTCTTCTGCATGGGCTTCGTGGACCTCGTAGGCATTGCCTCGAACTATGTGAAGGAAGACCTCGGGCTGACCGACTCCGTCGCCAACATCTTCCCCTCGCTGGTCTTCTTCTGGTTCCTCATCTTCAGCGTCCCCACGGGCATGCTGATGAACAAGATCGGACGCAAGAAGACTGTCGTGCTCTCGCTCGTCGTCACCGTCTTCTCGCTGCTGCTGCCGCTCTTCGGCGAGTCGTTCGGCATCATGCTCGTCGCCTTCTCGCTGCTCGGCATCGGCAATGCCCTGATGCAGACGTCTCTCAACCCGCTCGTCTCGAGCGTCATCGGCGGCAAGAACCTCGCCTCGACGCTCACCTTCGGACAGTTCATCAAGGCCATCGCTTCCTTCTCGGCACCCTATCTGGCCATGTGGGGCGCCACGCAGGCCATCCCCGAGTTCGGACTCGACTGGCGCGTGCTCTTCGCCATCTTCCTCGTCGTCGGCATCCTGGCCACGCTGCTCCTCTGGGGCACACGCATTGAGGAGGAGCCCATCGAGGGACGCCCGTCGACCTTCGTCGAGTGCTTCAAGCTGCTCGGCACACCCATCGTCCTGCTGTCGTTCCTCGGCATCATGTGCCACGTGGGCATCGACGTGGGCACCAACACCACCGCCCCGAAGATTCTCATGGAGCGCCTCGGCATGACGCTCAACGAGGCCGCCTTCGCCACGTCGCTCTACTTCATCTTCCGCACCATCGGCTGTCTGACCGGCTCGTTCTTCCTCCGCGTGATGAACAACCGCACGTTCTTTATCGCCTCGGTCGTGATGATGGCCCTGTCGATGCTGCTGCTCTTCGTCGGACATGACGCATGGGAGCTCTATGTGGCCATCGCACTCGTGGGCTACGGCAACTCCAACATCTTCTCCATCGTCTTCGCACAGGCACTGACGGCCATGCCGCAGAAGCAGAACGAGGTCAGCGGACTGATGATCATGGGCCTCTTCGGCGGCACCATCTTCCCCCTGCTCATGGGCTTCATGAGCGATGGCTTCGGCCAGGCCGGCGCCGTGCTGGTGATGGCCGTCGGCGTGCTCTATCTCTTTACCTATATCAAACAAATCAAAACCGCTAAATAATATAAATATTACTATGGAAGAGAAAAGATATGTAGTGGGACTCGGTGAGGTCCTGTGGGATGTACTTCCCGAAGGTAAGAAACTGGGTGGCGCACCCGCCAACTTCGCCTACCATGCAGGCCAGTTCCTGGGCATGGACAACACGATAGCCGTCAGCGCTCTGGGCGAGGACCGGCTGGCCGACGAGACCGTCGACTCGCTGCGCGAGCACGGACTGAACGACCTGCTGCCCCGCGTGCCCTACCCCACGGGCACCGTGCAGGTGCAGCTCGACGAGCAGGGCATCCCCACGTATGACATCAAGGAGAACGTGGCATGGGACAACATCCCCTACGACGACGACATCCGCCAGATTGCCCGCTCCTGCCGCGCCGTCTGCTTCGGCTCGCTGGCCCAGCGCAACGTCGTCAGCCGCCAGACCATCCAGCACTTCCTCGACGACACGCCCGCCGACTGCGTGAAGATCTTCGACATCAACCTGCGCCAGCAGTTCTACTCGAAGGAGGTCATCAAGGAGTCGCTTCAGCGCTGCAACGTCCTGAAGATCAACGACGAGGAGCTGGTGCTCATCGGCCGTATGTTCGGCTATCCCGGACTGGACATCGAGAACAAGTGCTGGCTCATCCTGGGCAAGTATAACCTCGACATGCTCGTGCTGACCTGCGGCACCAACGGCTCCTACGTCTTCACGCCCGGCCAGATGTCGTTCCAGGAGACACCGAAGGTCGAGGTGGCCGACACGGTCGGCGCCGGCGACTCCTTCACGGGCTCCTTCTGCGCTGCCATCCTCAGCGGCAAGACGGTCCAGGAGGCCCACCGGTTGGCCGTCAAGGTGTCGGCCTACGTCTGCACCCAGAACGGCGCCATGCCCGTGCTGCCCGCCGAACTGAAGGGCTGACGACAGGAAAAACACGTCGTAAATGAAAAAAAAAGGGGAAAGCCACATGGTTTTCCCCTATTTTTTGTAACTTTGCCGATAATTTGTTAAAACTCTCTCCGTTATGGCAAAGAACTCAGCATGGCAAGACGACTACTGGCTGCTCCTGATGCAACTCTATCTGAAGAAGCCGACGGGCATCAAACGCCTCTACTGCCGCGACATGATCGACCTGAGCCTCGAGCTGCACATCGCGCCCCAGGCCCTGCAGGCACGCATGACGCAGATCGACCGCATGGAGACGCCACGCATCGAGCGCATCTGGCAGACCTATAGCGGCAATCCGCGGCGGCTGGCGCGTGCCGTCCGGCTGCTGCGCGAGATGAAAGGCTTCGGCGCCGCCGACGACTTCTACGACGGTGTGGAGGTGCAGGAGACCTTCGAGCGCGACTTCCGCCCACTGAGTGAGGACGAGCGGCTGACGCCCGTCGCACTGACGCTGGTGCTCGACCTCTACTTCCAGCTGACGCCGCAGACGATGGTCAGCCAGACGCCCGAGGTGCAGGAGCTGGCCCGGCTGCTGCGGCTGAAGGCCGACGACGTCGTGGAGCTGCTCGACGTCTTCCAGCATTGCGACCCGTATCTCAACCTCCGCGAGGTGACCTTCTCGCCGCTGCTGCTGCCCTGCCAGCAGGTGTGGCAGCGCTATGGCAACCAGGAGCCCGCGATGCTGCATGAACTGGCCGAGGAGCTGAAGGAATACTACAGATAAGAGATAAAAGATAATAGATAATAGATAAGGGTTAGGGGTTAAGATATTTTTAATGGCACAGGCTCAGACTCAGATTCAGGAACAGCGACAGGAGCAACGGCTCGGGCAAAGCATTTCAGCCCAGCAGCTGCTGCAGGCCCAGCTCGTGGAGTTGCCTATCCAGCAACTACAGGAGCGCATTGAGACCGAGATGCACGACAATCCCGCTCTGGAGACGGCCGTCGACGACGAGCCGCACGATTGGGAGGCCGACGGCCCCGCCGCAGCCGACGAGGCCGACGACTTCGACAGCCAGCGGGAGCGCGAGGAGCGCAGCGACGCACTCGACGCCGCCCTGCAGAACCTGGGGCGCGACGACGAGGACCTGCCCGTCTATCAGGGCGGACGGCCGTCGGGCGAGGAGCGCGAGGAGATGGTCTACGCCGACACCATGTCGTTCTACGACCAGCTGCTCGAGCAGGTGGGCCAGATGGAGCTCAGCGAGCGCGACCGCTACGTCATGGAATACATCATCCGCTCGCTCGACGACGACGGACTGCTGCGCACGCCGCTCAGCGCCATCGCCGACGAGCTGGCCATCTATCACAACATAGACCTGACGACCGCCCAGCTGGAGCTGACGTTGCAAAAGCTGCAGCAGCTCGACCCGCCAGGCATCGGCGCCCGCTCGCTGCAGGAGTGCCTGCTGCTACAGATCGACCGCCGCGAGCCCTCAGAGCTGACCGACCTGATGCGCACCATCATCACCCACCACTTCGACGAGTTCACCAAGAAGCATTGGGACCGCATCCGCCAGTCGATGGGACTGAGCGAGACGGAGGCCGACAACGTCATCGGCGAGCTGCGCCGGCTGAACCCCAAGCCGGGAGCCTCGATGGGCGAGGTCATCGGCAAATCCCTGCAACAGATCATTCCCGACTTCATCGTCGACACACAGGACGACGGCACCGTCACCTTCACGCTCAACAGCGGCGACGTGCCACAGCTGCAGGTGTCGGAGACCTTCGCGCAGCTGCTCAAGGAATATCAGCAGAACCGTCAGAACCTGACGCGACAGCAGAAGGAGGCCCTGCTCTACTCGAAGCAGAAGGTCGACGCCGCCCAGAACTTCATCGACGCCGTCGAGATGCGGCGCCAGACACTGACCAAGACGATGAAGGCCATCATCCGCCGACAGCACCGATTCTTCGAGGACGGCGACGAGGCCTCGCTGCGCCCCATGATTCTGAAGGACATCGCCGAGCTGACGGGCCTCGACCTGAGCACCATCTCGCGTGTGAGCAACTCGAAGTATGCGCAGACCCGATGGGGCACCTTCCCACTGAAGTATTTCTTCAGCGACGGCATCACCACCGAGACGGGCGAGGAGCTCTCCACCCGCGAGATCAAGGCCGCCCTGCGCGACATCATCGACGCCGAGGACAAGCGCAAGCCCCTGAGCGACGACGCCCTGAGCACCCTCCTGCAGCAGAAGGGCTACCCCATCGCCCGCCGCACCGTGGCCAAGTATCGCGAGCAGATGGCCATTCCAGTGGCACGGTTGAGGAGGAATTGAGAGTTGAGAATTGAGAATTGAGAGTTGAGAGCGTCATGACGAGAGAGAAAAGCATCATCTATGCAGCCCGGGCGATGAGCATCGTGTTCACACCCTTCTATCTGCCCCTGCTGGGGCTGGCCGTGCTCTTCACGTTCAGCTATCTGAACATGCTCGCCCTGTCCTACCGCCTGCAGGTGCTGCTGCTCGTCTATTTCTTCACCATCCTGCTCCCCACCTTCCTCATCCACCTCTATCGCCGCTCGCAGGGATGGACCCTCATCGAGCTCGGACAGAAGCGCCGCCGCATGGTGCCCTACGCCATCTCCATCCTGTGCTACCTGACCTGCATCTGGCTCATGCAGCGCCTCCACATCTATCACTTCGTGCCCAGCATCCTCATGGCGGCCCTGCTCATCCAGATGGTCTGCGCGCTGATCAACGTGTGGTGGAAGGTGTCAACCCACATGGCCGGCATCGGCGGCGTCACCGGCGCACTCATCATCTTCTCCGAGCTCTTCTCGTTCAACCCCGTCTGGTGGCTCTGCCTGGTGCTCATCCTGGCCGGCGTGCTCGGCACGTCGCGCATGATCCTGCGCCAGCACTCACTGCCCCAGGTCGTCTGCGGCTATGCCGTGGGCCTGGTGTGCTCATTCTTCGGAATCATCTATCTCAACACTATATGAAACCATTAGTAAGCATCATCATGGGCAGCACCAGCGACCTGCCCGTCATGGAGAAAGCCTGCCGACAGCTCGACGAGCTGCAGGTGCCCTTCGAAGTCAATGCCCTCTCGGCCCACCGCACGCCCGAGGCCGTCGAACAGTTTGCCAGCCAGGCCGAAGGCCGCGGCATCCGCGTCATCATCGCCGCTGCCGGCATGGCCGCCGCACTGCCCGGCGTCATCGCCGCCCAGACGACGCTGCCCGTCATCGGCGTGCCCATCAAGGGCATGCTCGACGGTCTGGACGCCCTGCTCTCCATCGTTCAGATGCCGCCGGGCATCCCCGTGGCCACCGTCGGCGTCAACGGCGCCCAGAACGCCGCCATCCTCGCCGCCGAGATGCTGGCCCTCAGTGACCCGGCCCTGGCCCAGCGGATGAAGACCTACAAGGAGGGTCTGAAAAAGAAGATCGAGAAGGCCAACGCCGAGCTGGCCGAAGTGAAGTTCGAATATAAGGTCGGGTAAGGGCTCCTCCCCCCGAAATATCGAAATAACGTTATAACGTTATAACGAGAGAAAAAAAGAAAAACAATGGAACGAAGAAAGACTCATGAGGTGCGCGTAGGCAATATCGGCATCGGCGGGGCGAACCCCGTCCGCGTGCAGTCGATGTGCACCACCTCGACCATGGACACCGAGGGCTGCGTGCGCCAGATCCTGGCCATCGCCGAGGCCGGCGGCGAGCTCGTCCGGCTGACCACACAGGGCGTGCGCGAGGCCGAGAACATGCGGGTGATCCGCGACCGCGTCCGCGCCGAGGGCTGCATGGTGCCCCTGGTGGCCGACGTCCACTTCAACCCCGCCGTGGCCGACGTCGCCGCCCGCTACTGCGAGAAGGTGCGCATCAACCCCGGCAACTACGTCGACCCGGGCCGCACATTCAAGAAACTGGAATACACCGACGAGGAGTATGCCGCTGAGATTCAGAAGATTGAGCAGCGGCTGGTGCCCTTCCTCGACATCTGCCGCGAGCACGCGACGGCCGTGCGCATCGGCGTCAACCACGGGTCGCTCTCCGACCGCATCATGTCGCGCTACGGCGACACGCCCGCCGGCATCGTCGAGTCGTGCATGGAGTTCCTGCGCGTCTGCATGAAGCAGCGGTTCATGGACGTCGTCGTCAGCATCAAGGCGTCGAACACGGTCGTCATGGTCGAGTCGGTCAGGCTCCTCGTCAAGGCCATGGACGCCGAGGGCATGACCTTCCCCCTCCACCTCGGCGTCACGGAGGCCGGCGAGGGCGAGGACGGCCGGCTGAAGAGTGCCGTGGGCATCGGCGCACTGCTCGTCGACGGCATCGGCGACACCATCCGCGTCAGCCTCAGCGAGCCCCCCGAGAACGAGATTCCCGTGGCATACGCCCTGCTCCAGGCCGCCCGCGTGCGCCAGACGAAGACGGAGTATATCTCATGTCCCGGCTGCGGACGCACCCTCTACGACCTGCCCGAGACCATCCGCCGCGTCAAGGCTGCCACCAGCCACCTCAAGGGCCTGAAGATCGGCATCATGGGCTGCATCGTCAACGGACCGGGCGAGATGGCCGACGCCGACTATGGCTACGTGGGCGCCGCCCGCGGCAAGATCTCGCTCTACCGCGGAAAGGAGTGCATCGAGAAAAATATACCCGAGGCCGACGCAGTCGAACACCTGCTTGCCCTCATCGAATCCGATCGCGGTGCTTGACATCAAGAACAAAGGACATCAAGACAACAAGACAAATAATAAACGGCAGCCTGCGGGTTGCCGTTTGTTGTATGTTGACAGCTTGCGTATTGATTATTGACCATAGAGATTCTTAGCCGTATAAACCATCTATCAGGATTTCATCTGCATTATTATCAATAATGTGATAAATGCCCGACAGCAGTCAACGCCCCACTCCGCTGTTGTCAACGCCCCCCTGCCCCCCTCTAAGATTAGAGGGGGAGCTGGATAGCGTGCATGCCGCCCGCCTCCGCTGGTGTCACGGCGCTCATCTACTCCTGCGGTAGTAAATAACTCCCCCTCTAAGATTAGAGGGGGACAGGGGGGCGTTGACAACAGCCGAGGCGGGCGGCATGCACGCTATCCAGCTCCCCCTCTAATCTTAGAGGGGGGCAGGGGGGCGTTGACAACAGCGGAGTGGGGCATTGACTGCTGTCGGGCATTTGTCACCATATTGATTTTTAGGCCTAAAAAGGAATGAATTTGTAATAAAATTTTCAAGTTGTTTAGTTTAATTTCATAACTGCTTGATAATCAGTCCGTTTACAAAACGTAAAACAAGAAGCGGTGCTTTTCGATGAGAGAAGCGGTCCTTTTCGACTCAAAAAGCACCGCTTCTTGACCTCAAAAGCACCGCTTCTCCATTAACTAGGACATACTTTGTAAAGAATATTCACAACACCTCCAACATCTTGTTGCCCTTGTCGTCTTGATGTCCTCAAAGGATAGCGAAGAGTTCGCGCATGCCGTCGGAGGCGCCTTTGGCGATGTGATGGACGCCGCTCGGGGCGGAGACGTCGTTGGGGTCGATGAGGTAGATGGGCGTGGCGGGGCGGACGTAGTGGACCAGTCCGGCGGCGGGATAGACATTGAGGCTGGTGCCGATGATGATGAAGATGTCGGCCTCCATGGCCTCGCGTGCGGCCAGCTCGATGTTGGGCACGGCCTCGCCGAAGAAGACGATGTAGGGTCGGAGCAGCGAGCCGTCGCCGGCCAGGGTGCCCGGCGCGATCTGGCAGTCGTCGGGCGTCAGGGTGCGCTGGTAGCGGGGGTCCTCGGGGTCGCGGCTGGAGCAGACCTTCATCAGCTCGCCGTGCAGGTGGATGACGTTGGTGGAGCCGGCCTGCTCGTGCAGGTTGTCGACGTTCTGGGTGACGACCACCACCTCATATTTCTCCTCCAGTCGGGCCACCAGCCGGTGGCCCTCGTTGGGCTTGACGCCCCAGCACTTGCGGCGCAGCATGTTATAGAAGTTGGTCACCAGCGTCGGGTCGGCCTCCCATCCCTCGTGCGTGGCCACCTGTGCCACGGGGTATTCCTCCCACAGTCCGTCGGCGTCGCGGAAGGTTCTGAGTCCGCTCTCGACCGACATGCCTGCGCCTGTCAATACAACTATTTTCTTCATATCGATAACTGTAAGAATTATTAAAACTCTACAAAAATAGTGATTTTTCGCGAAATAACGCACATAAATCCCGGAAAATGTTTAACTTTGCACGATTTTAATTTATAGATAGAGAAAAAAGGTTATGGATAAACTGAGCTATGCCCTCGGACTGGGCATCGGACAGCAGCTCTCGCAGATGGGAGCTCAGAATCTCAACGTAGATGATTTCGCACAGTCGATTCGCGACGTGCTCGAAGGCAACCCCCTGAAGATGAAGCATCAGGAGGCACAGCAGATCGTGCAGCAATACTTCATGGAGCAGGAGCAGAAGATGAACGCCCAGATGGCCGAGAAGGGCAAGATTGCCAAGGCCGAGGGCGAGAAATACCTGGCTGAGAACCAGAAGAAGGAGGGCGTCGTCACGCTGCCCAGCGGCCTGCAGTATCAGGTGCTGAAGGAGGGCAACGGCAAGAAGCCGACGGCCAAGGACCAGGTGAAGTGCCACTACGAGGGTTTCCTCATCGACGGCACCGTCTTCGACTCGAGCGTGGAGCGCGGCGAGCCCGCCGTGTTCGGCCTGCAGCAGGTCATCGCCGGATGGACCGAGGGTCTGCAGCTGATGCAGGAGGGCGCCAAGTATCGCTTCTTCATCCCCTATCGCCTGGCCTACGGCGAGGGTGGTGCCGGCCAGCTCATCCCGCCCTATGCCGCCCTGATCTTCGACGTGGAGCTCATCGAGGTCCTTTAACAAAAAAAAGACGTAACAAACATAATCATTTAAAGACAAAGCAATGAAAAAGATTTCGTTCGTAGCCGCTATGGCTATCGCCGCCATCACGATGACGTCGTGCGACGGCAATGCTCCTCAGGCCAACCTGAAGAGCGATGTTGACTCGTTCAGCTATGCTCTCGGCATGGCTCAGACGCAGGGACTGAAGCCCTACCTGAGCGACCGCATGGGCGTCGACACCACCTACCTGGCCGACTTCATCAAGGGCGTCAACGAAGGCGCCAACGCCGGCGACGACAAGAAGCGCACCGCCTACTTCGCCGGTCTGCAGATCGGACAGCAGATCTCCAACCAGATGGTGAAGGGCTACAACTTCGAGCTCTTCGGCGAGGACAGCACGAAGACCATCTCGCTGCGCAACCTGCTCGCTGGTCTCGTCGCCGGTGTCTCGGGCAAGGGTGGCAAGATGACCATCCAGGAGGCTGACTCGACGGCCCAGGCCCTGATGGCCCAGATCAAGGCTCATCGCTTCGACGCTAACAAGAAGGCCGGCGTGGCCTTCCTCGAGGAGAACGCCAAGAAGGAAGGTGTGAAGACCACCCCGAGCGGCCTGCAGTACAAGGTGCTGAAGGAAGGCAAGGGCGCCCTGCCCACCGACACGTCGACCGTCGAGGTCAACTATGAGGGCCGCCTCATCGACGGCACCGTCTTCGACGCCTCCAACAAGTATGGCGACAAGCCCGCCACGTTCCGCGTCAACCAGGTCATCAAGGGCTGGACTGAGGCCCTCAAGATGATGCCTGCCGGATCCGAGTGGGAGATCTACATCCCCGAGGAGCTGGCCTACGGCGCACAGGGCTCGCGCGGCATCGACCCGCTGTCGGCTCTCATCTTCAAGGTGGAACTTGTCAACGTGAAGTAAGAGACTCTCATGAAACGCATCCTCATCGCAGCACTCGCCCTCATCGTGGCGAGTGCTTCTTTTACGACGGCCGAGGCCGCCAAGAAGAAGAAAAAGAAGGAGCAGGAGAAGCCCGCTGCTGAGGTGCTCGCACCCGTCAACCTCGTGAGCGGCAGCGACTCGCTCTCCTACGTCGCCGGCATGACCTTCACCGAGGGTCTGCTGCCCTACCTGATCAACCAGATGAAGGTCGACACCGCCTACATGGCCGACTTCGTCAGCGGATTCCGCGAGGCCCTCTCGCTCAACGACGACCCCAAGGCCGTGGCCCGCATGGCCGGCATGCAGATTGCCGAACAGGTCAGCAAGCGCATGCTGCCCGGCATCCGCCAGGAGTTCACCGACACGCCCGACACGGTCATCGAGCAGACCCTCTTCCGCGGATTCACTGACGCACTGACTAACGACACCACCCACTTCACCGCCCAGAAGGCCGTCGACGTCTTCCGCACGAAGCAGCAGGTCAACAAGCAGGCCAAGACGGCCAAGCTGACCGAGGCCGGACGCAAGTTCCTCGCCGAGAACAAGACCAAGCCCGGCATCATCACCACACCCAGCGGACTGCAGTATGAAGTGCTGAAGCAGGGCGAAGGCGAAGTGCCCCAGAAGTCGGACAAGGTGAAGGTGCACTACGAGGGCCGACTCATCGACGGCACCGTCTTCGACGCCTCGTCGAAGCACGGCACCGAGCCCGCCTCCTTCCGCGCCGACCAGGTCATCAAGGGCTGGACCGAGGCCCTCACGATGATGCCCGTCGGCTCGAAGTGGCGCCTCTACATCCCCCAGGAGCTGGCCTACGGCGAGCGCCAGGCCGGACAGATACCCCCATACTCGACCCTCATCTTCGACGTCGAGCTGGTAGGCATCGACAAGTAAGCCGCCCCTACCCCTCCGAGACTGACAGACGGACTTTTGGGGCACAAATATGCTCCATAAGTCCGCTTGTTTTGTTACAATTGTATTAAAAATACACGAAATGCGCATTTTTTTCCGATATAAGTTGCCAGTCTCAAGAATTTTGAGTACTTTTGTTTGTCCAAAACGAAACACACCAAAATGGAAAAGATTGACAACCTTGACAAGAAGATCTTGAGTATTCTATCGAAGAATGCCCGCATTCCGTTTAAAGACGTTGCAGCTGAGTGCAACGTATCGCGAGCCGCCATCCATCAGCGCGTGCAGCGACTCATCGAAAACGACGTCATCACCGGCAGCGGATTCGACGTCAACCCCAAGTCGCTGGGCTACAACACATGCACCTACGTGGGCATCACACTCGAGCGGGGCTCCATGTACCGCGAGGTCGTCAAGCAACTCGAGCTCATCCCAGAGATCGTCGAGTGTCACTTCACCACCGGCCCCTACACCATGCTCGTGAAGCTCTTCGCCCGCGACAACGAACAGCTGATGCAGCTCATCAACGCCCAGCTGCAGGAGATTCCCGGCGTCGCGGCCACCGAGACGCTCATCTCGCTCGAACAGAGCATCAAACGCGAAATACCCGTCGATTTTAAAGACCTAGAAGAATGAACCGATTCGACCTGAACGCCCAACTCGCCGACGCCTACAGCCAGTTCAGCCGGCTGAAAGGCCAGCGGCCCGTCGTCGGCATCACCGGCAACTATGGTGACATGACCTGCAAGCTGGCCGAAGGCTACTACAAGCAGGTGGCCGAGGCCGGGGGCGCTCCCGTCATACTGCCTCCACTCGACGAGGCCGGCGCCATCAGTGCCATGCTCGACCACATCGACGCCCTGCTGCTCAGCGGCGGCGCCGACATCAACCCCCTCTACTGCGGTGAGGAGCCGTCGCCACGACTGGGCGGCATCAACGCCGAGCGCGACCTGCCCGAGCTGCTCATCACCCGCATGGCCTACAACCGGCAGATGCCCATCCTCGGCATCTGTCGCGGCATTCAGACCCTCGCCGTCGCCCTCGGCGGCCACGTGCACCAGGACATAGGCCTCCCCCCAACCCCCTCCGAAGGAAAGGATAGCACCAGCCCTTCTCCCGCCGGCGCCGTCCCCCTCATCAAGCACTCACAGGACGCCGACCGCGCCGTGCCCACCCACACCGTCGCCCTCACCCCCGGCTTCTCCCTCAGCTCCCTCTTCGCCGGCGCCCCTTCCCGTCCGGTGGTCAGCGGCATTGCCGCTGACGCCCCCCTCATCCTCCCCGTCAATTCTTTCCATCATCAGGCCGTCAGCGAGCCCGGCCCCCATCTGCGCATCGCTGCCACAGCCCCCGACGGCATCATCGAGGCTGTCGAGAGCTCGGAGCACAAGGCCGTCATCGGCGTCCAGTGGCACCCCGAGTGCATGGCATCCGCCGACGGGCAGCCCCTCTTCCGCTGGCTCGTTGACCAGGCCCGCCTCTACCGTCAGGTGCAGCTGACCCACGACCACATCCTGACGCTCGACACCCACTGCGACACCCCCATGCTCTTCCCCCAGGGCATCCGCTTCGACACACGCGACGAGCGCATCCTCGTCGACCTGCCCAAGATGACCGAAGGCCGACTCGACGCCACCATCATGGTGGCCTACCTGCCCCAGCGGTGGGACAAGCAGCCTATAACGCCCCGCCAGTATGCCGACCACATCTTCGACGAAATTGAAGAAATAGCCTCAAAAAACACCGATTCCATCGCATTGGCCCGCACCCCCGACGACCTCTGGCGCCACAAGCGCGAAGGCCGCCGCAGCATCATGCTCGGCATCGAGAACGGGCTGGCCATCGAGGGCAATATTGCTAACCTTGAGCACTTCGCCAGCCGCGGCATCGTCTACATGACGCTCTGCCACAACGGCGACAACGACATCTGCGACGCGGCCTCACGCTCCGAGCAGACCCACGGCGGCGTCAGCCCCTTCGGAGCCGACGTCATCCGCGAGATGAACCGCCTGGGCATCATCGTCGACCTGAGCCATGGCGGCGAGAAGAGCTTCTACGACGCCCTCGAGATCTCCGCCAAGCCCATCGTCTGCAGCCACTCCTCCTGCCGCGCCCTCTGCGACCACCCCCGCAACCTGACCGACGACCAGCTGCGGGCCCTCGCCCGCAAGGGCGGCGTCTGCCAGGTGACCCTCTATCCCGGCTTCCTCGCCGCCGACGGCCAGGCCACCATCCTCGACGCCATGCGCCACCTGGACCACGCCGTCAGCCTGATGGGCATCGACCACGTAGGCCTCGGCACCGACTTCGACGGCGACGGCGGCGTGCCCGGACTGGCCGACGCCTCCGAGCTGACCAACTACACGCGCCAGCTACTCGCGCGCCGCTACAGCGAAGAGGAGATCCAGATGCTCTGGGGCGGCAACTTCCTGCGCGTCATGCGCCAGGTGCAGGAGCGATAAGCGTCATTCCCCGGACTTAACCAAATTCCTTTTTATACATCCCGTTTAATTCACATGATGATCAGTAAGATGCTACATATTTGCGCACTGGCAGCCCTCATGGCGGCTTGCGGCGGTGCGCAACAGAAAGCCACGACCGACGCCGCCACGAAGGCAGAGCCCGTCGGCCCCGTGTTCTCAGCCGACTCGGCCTTTGCCTACTGCCAGGCACAGTGCGACTTCGGTCCGCGGACGATGAACAGCCAGGCCCACGAGCGCTGCGCCCAGTGGATCGTCGGCAAGATGGAGCAGTTCGGACTCCACGTCACCGAGCAGCGCGCCACGCTCACCGGCTACGACGGCACCCGCCTGCTCTCGAACAACATCATCGGCAGCTGGCGCCCCGACCTCACCGACCGCATCATGTTCTGCGCCCACTGGGACTCGCGCCCCTGGGCCGACAACGACCCCGACCCCGACAACTGGCAGAAGCCCGTCATGGCCGCCAACGACGGCGCCTCGGGCGTCGCCGTCATGCTCGAGCTGGCCCGGCTGATCAGCAGCGACACCACCCTCAACCCCCAGCTGGGCGTCGACTTCATCTGCTTCGACGCCGAGGACTGGGGCACCCCGCAGTGGAGCGACGAGCCCGACGACAGCCGCTCGTGGGCACTCGGCGCCCAGCACTGGGCCGACCATCCCCACCGCGACGGCTATCGCGCCCGCTACGCCATCCTGCTCGACATGGTCGGCGGCCAGGGCGCCCGCTTCTATCGCGAAGGCTTCTCGCTGCGCTATGCCCCCGAGCTCGTCAGCCGCGTCTGGGCCGCCGCTCAGACCGTCGGCTTCGGTGGCTATTTCCCGCAGAAGGACGGCGGCTACATCACCGACGACCACGGGCCCGTCAACGAGGTGGCCCACATCCCCTGCATCGACATCATCCCCTACTATCCCGACTGCGACGAGAGCTCCTTCGGCCCCACCTGGCACACCGTCCTTGACGACATGCAGCACATTGACCGCACGACCCTCCAGGCCGTCGGCCAGACCCTCGTGCAGGTGCTCTGGAGCGAATAGGCGGGAGGCCCATATACACCCAGCGTCACCCTCAGACTATGTCCGACCACAAGCGCGCATTCGAACGTCTGTTCCGTGAAAACTATTCACGGCTCTATGCCTATGCGTTCAGCATCCTGCAGTCGGAAGAGGACAGCCGCGACGCCGTCGACGAGGCCTTCGTCGACGCCTGGCACCATCGCGAGGCCATCGGCGAGGGCAAAACCGAATCCTACATCTTCATGTGTCTGCGCAACAAGTGCCTGACGCTCGTGCGCCGACAGGCGACGACCCACCCCCTGAGCGACGCCCTCCTGCACCGCCTCGAGGCCGAGACCGACGAGGAGTGGCGCGAGCGCGAGGAGCGCATCATCCGCATCGAGCAGGCCATCGGGCAGCTGTCCGAGCGCACCCGCTACGTGCTCCACCAGTGCTACTACGAGCGGCGCACCTATCGCGACGTGGCCCAGCAGCTGGGCATCACCACCGACGGGGTGAAGAAGCACATCACGACGGCGCTGCGGTCGCTGCGCGGCATCTTTAACATAGATAAACACAAAACTTAGTACCCATTTCCGTTTTCCCAAGTCTATTTAAATACAAAAAAAACGAACATAATCTCTTCACAGAACAGATACGACAGAACAACCACAGATATGGAAGACATCGACAAGATAGCCTCACCCGAACAGGAGCCCGGACAGCTCTCAGACGACGCAGCATGGGACCTGCACTGCGCCTTGGCCCGTCGGCACGCCGCAGCGCCCGACGTCGACGAGGCGTGGCAGCGCTTCCGCCATGCCACCGGCCACGGCGGCGGCAACAGCCGCACCCTCTGGCGCGTGGCGGCAGTGGCGGCTGCCATCGCTGTTGCCGTGGGGCTCTTCGTCCAGCTGTTGTCAAAGGATCACACGCCCGAGCGGCTCTCCTCTGACGCTGTCGTCGTGCTCCAGCACGACGAGGCCGACACGATGGGCGTGACGATGACCCGCGAGTTCGACGCCCTGACCGACGCCAGCCCCGCTCCGACGACGCCCAAGCGGCCTGTGGCCACGACGCGCGTGGCCGTCGCCGGCGACGTCAACTTTGCGGCGCCCCGCGCCAAGAGCGACGCGCAGATGCCGTCGGTCGTGCTCATGACGACCCCCCGGGGCCGCGACCTCCACCTGACGCTCAGCGACGGCACCCGCGTGTGGATGAACGCCGACAGCCGTCTGCAGTTCCCCGAGCAGTTCGGGGCCGGGCGGCGCGTCGTCCGGCTGACGGGCGAGGCCTACTTCGAGGTGGCCAAGGACGCCTCGCGGCCCTTTGTCGTCGAGAGCAGCTACATGACCGCCACCGTGCTCGGCACAACCTTCAACATGCGGGCCTATTCGGCCGCCGACGCCAGCCTCGCCCTCGTCGAGGGCCGCGTCAGCGTGAAGCCCGCCGCCGGCGGACAGCCCCTCGTCGTCAGCCCCGGCCAGGAGGTGACGCTCAGCGCCGCCCACACGGCCTTCGCCGTCCGCAAGGCCGACACCTACGGGCTGACGCAGCGCAAGGAGGGCCTCTTCTACTTCCACGACGCCACGATGCGCCAGATCATGACCGAGCTGGGCCGATGGTACAACAAGACGGTCGTCTTCGAGGACGCCAGCCTCATGGACATGCGCCTCCACTTCGTGGCCGAGCGCTCGCTGTCGCTGCCACAGGTCATCAACCGCCTCTCCGAAATCGACGGCGTCCGCATCACGCTCAGCGCCGACGACATCACCATCCAATAGTCTCACGCCCATCCGGCGCCGCCGCAAAAAGACGGAAACGGTGCTTTTTGAAGGTAATATACCCCTATATTACTCTCAAAAAGCACCGTTTCTCTTTTTTCCACACTATTGGCCGCGGCGAACATTTTTTCGCTTTTCCCGATTTTTCTCTTACGATTTGGTACCCATCCGCCCGATTTTCAGTCTTTTTTAATAAGAAGCGAACAACCATACAACCAATCTATCACTAAAATCATTGTTATGAAGAAAGAGACCTCTCTCGCGAAAGCCTTGGCTCTGCTGATCCTGCTGTTCACGGCAATCACTGCGGCCGCCCAGGGCAACAAAGTGACATTGAAATGTGATGGCATGCCGCTGCCCGACGCCTTGCAGAAGGTGGAACAGCTGTCAGGCTATTACAAGATCAACTTCAACTACGGCGACCTCAGCCGCCAGAAGGTGACAGCCGACATCCGACAGGCCGACGCCCCCGAGGCCGTCCGGCAGCTGCTGCGCTCGCTGCCCTACAGCGTCACGACCAAGGGACAGTTCATCCAGGTCAACCACAACGGCAGCGGACAGAACGGCGGCTGGGCCCCCGAGGGCAACACCGTCACGGGCCGCCTGCTCGACGCCGACGGCAACCCGCTCATCGGCGCCACGGTGAAGGTCAGCGGCACGCAGCGCGCCACCGTCACCGACTCCGACGGCCGCTACACGCTCGACGGCGTGCGCCAGGGCGACATGCTCGAATACAGCTACATCGGCATGAAGACCTACAGGCGCCGCGCCAGCCTGAAGGACGTCAGCATCATCCTCGAGCCCGACGCCACCACGCTGAGCGACGTCGTCGTCACCGGCATGCACACGATGGACAAGCGCCTCTTCACCGGATCGACCACCTTCATCGACGCCGCCGAGGCCAAGCTCGACGGTGTGCCCGACATCTCGCGCTCGCTTGAGGGCCGCGCCGCCGGCGTCACCGTGCAGAACGTCACCGGCACCTTCGGCACCGCCCCCCGCATCCAGGTGCGCGGCGCCACGTCGATCTACGGCAACTCCACGCCGCTCTGGATCGTCGACGGCGTCATCCAGGAGAACGTCATCGAGGTCAACACCGACGACCTCTCATCCGGCAACGCCGAGACGCTGCTCTCGAGCGCCATCGCCGGCCTGAACGCCGACGACATCGAGTCGTTCCAGATTCTGCGCGACGGCTCCGCCACGTCCATCTATGGTGCGCGCGCCATGGCCGGCGTCATCGTCATCAACACGAAGAAGGGCACGGCCGGCAAGACCAACGTCAACTATACGGGCGAGTTCACCATGCGACTCGTCCCCTCCTACCAGAACTTCAACATCATGAACTCGCAGGAGCAGATGTCGGTCTATCAGGAGCTGCAGCGCAAGGGCTACCTCAACCCCGCCGACGTCATCAACTCGAGCCAGTCGGGCGTCTACGGCAAGCTGGCCGAGCTCATCCAGGACGGCTCGGTGCTCAACACCGACGCCGGCCGCAACCAGTGGCTGCGCCAGCAGGAGGTGCGCAACACCGACTGGTTCGACGAGCTCTTCTCGAACAGCATCATGCAGAACCACTCCGTCAGCGTCTCCACCGGCACGCAGAAGGCCCAGCACTACGCCTCCATCTCCGGCATGTTCGACCCGGGCTGGTACAAGCAGAGCCGCGTGAAGCGATATACGGCCAACCTGAGTTCGACGTTCAACTTCTCCAACAAGCTGCGACTGCAGCTCAACGCCAACGCCTCCACCCGCGAGCAGCGCGCACCCGGCACGCTCTCCAGCGAGGTCAACCTCGTCAGCGGCGAGGTCAGCCGTGCCTTCGACATCAACCCCTACAGCTACTCGCTCAACACCTCGCGCACGCTCGACCCGCAGGAGTCCTATATCCGCAACTTCAGCCGGTTCAACATCTTCAAGAAGCTTGAGGAGAACTATATCGACCTGAACACCAACGAGTTCAAGATTCAGGGACTGCTCGCCTACAAGCCCATACAGGGGCTGGAGCTCAGCGCCCTCGGCGCCCTGAAGCGCGCCTCGTCGTCGTCGGAGCACAACGCTACGGAGTTCTCCAACCAGGCCAACGCCTACCGCGCCATGCCCAACACCCTGGTGCGCGACGCCAACCCCTACCTCTACACCGACCCCACCGACCCCTACGCCGTGCCCATCTCGGTGCTCCCCACCGGCGGCATCTACGACCGCAACGACTATCGCATGACGTCGTGGGACTTCCGTGCCACGGCCGCCTACAACCACGTCTGGGCCGACACCCACATCATGAACCTCTTCGGCGGACTCGAGGCTAACAGCGTCGAGCGCGACAACACGTGGATGCGCGCCTGGGGCATGCAGTACGAATATTCCTACACGGGCAACTTCAACCCCAGCGTCTTCGACAAGATCAAGGAGGAGGGGACCGGCTACTACAGCCGCTCGACCGCACTGGAGCGCACCGCCGCCTTCTTCGGCACCGCCACCTATTCCTATAAGGGACGCTACATCGTCAACGGCACACTCCGCTACGAGGGCACCAACACCCTCGGACGCGACCGCCAGAGCCGATGGCTGCCCACGTGGAACGTCTCCGCTGCATGGAACGCCCACGAGGAGGCCTTCTTCGAGGCATTCAAGCCCACCTTCTCGCACCTGACCCTCAAGGGCTCCTACTCGCTGACGGCCGACCGCGGCCCCTACAGCATCTCCAACTCGAGCGCCATCATGAACAGCATCGTCACCTGGCGCCCGATCAGCGACGACCAGGAGACGGCCATCCAGATCACCGAGCCGGGCAACTCGGAGCTGACCTACGAGAAGAAGCACGAGCTCTCGCTCACCGCCGACATGGGATTCCTCAACAACCGCATCAACCTCGAGATGAGCTGGTATAAGCGCAACAACTACGACCTCATCGGCCCCATCACCGTCTCGGGCGTCGGCGGATTCGTCGACAAGTTCGGCAACATCGCCGACATGAAGTCGAGCGGATTCGAGCTCTCACTCTCGACGAAGAACATCAAGACCGAGGACTTCGAATGGAACACCACCTTCCTCTACTCGCATCAGCACAACGAGGTGACCAACCTGAAGAACACGGCGCGCGTCATCGACCTCGTACGCTCCAACGGCTTCGCCCTCGAGGGCTATCCCGTCCGCTCGCTCTTCTCCATACCCTTCAGCCGCCTCAACAGCGAGGGCATCCCGATGTTCAACGTCGGCGGAGGACTGGAGACCTACAAGGACGTCAACTTCCAGGAGTATGCCGACCTGAGCTGGATGAAGTACGAGGGCTCGACCGACCCCACCGACTACGGCTCGCTGGAGAATGTCTTCAAGTATAAGGGCTTCCGGCTGACGGCCTTCATCGTCTACTCCTTCGGCAACAAGGTGCGCCTCGACCCCGTCTTCAGCAACCAGTACACCGACCTCGACGCCACGCCGCGCGAGTTCAACAACCGCTGGTCGGCAGGCGGCGAGGAGGCGATGACCACCGTGCCCGTCATACCCTCCGTGCGCCAGAACTACATCTACGGCGCCTCCAACCTCGCCATCGCATACAATGCCTACAACTACTCGACCGAGCGTGTGGCCAAGGGCGACTTCATCCGCATGAAGGAGATCTCGCTCGACTACACCTTCCCCCACCACTGGCTGCAGCACATCGGCGTGCAGAACGTCAACCTGAAGCTGCAGGCCACCAACCTCTTCCTCATCTACGCTGACAAGAAGCTCAACGGCATGGACCCCGAGTTCTTCAACACCGGCGGCGTGGCCTCGCCCATGCCGCGGCAGTTCACGTTCACCGTCCGACTGGGATTCTGATTAGATAATAGATAACAGATAATAGATAACAGATATGATTACAAGATATATCCGAAAAATAGCAGCTGCCGTCTTTGTATGTTGCGTTGCCAACGCAACCTTCACCAGCTGCAACGACTTCCTCGACGAGACGCCCGACGGACGCATCACCGTCGACAACACGGGCAAGATCCGCGCACTGCTCACCACGGCCTACCCCGACGTCACCTACGTCCGGCTGACCGAGCTGGCCAGCGACAACGCTGACGACCTCAACGGCGACCTCAACGGCAACTACGACCGCTTCTCGGAGCAGTGCTTCCGCTGGCAGGAGGTCACCGAGAGCGACAACGAGAGCCCCACCATGGTGTGGCAGGGCTACTACGCCGCCATCGCCGCGGCCAACAACGCCCTCGTGGCCATCGACAACCTCGGAGGGCCCGCTGCCAGCGACACGCTACGCGCCCTGCGGGCCGAGGCGCTGCTCTGCCGCGCCTTCTCGCACTTCATGCTGACCAACCTTTTCTGCCTTAACTACTCGAAACAACACAGCCAGACCGACCCCGGCATTCCCTACATCACCGAGCCGGAGACAACGCTCAACCCGCAGTATGACCGCGGCACCGTCGCCCACGACTACGAGATGATCGAGCGCGACCTCCTCGAGGGGCTACAGCTCATGAGCGACGCCATCTACACCGTGCCGTCCTATCACTTCAACACGCGGGCGGCCTACACCTTCGCCTCGCGCTTCTACCTCTTCTACCAGCAGCCCGAGAAGGTCATCCAGTATGCCACGCTCGCCCTCGACGACAACCCCCAGTCGCTCATGCGCGACTACGACGTCATGCAGTCGATGCCCACCGACGACATGCAGCCCCGCTCGCGGCAGTACGTCTCGTCGACCGAGCCCGCCAACTTCCTCCTGCTGCCCGTCTACAGCACCGACCAGTACTACTTCCAGGGCTACTCCACCGGTGGACGATTCAACAACAACCACTACATCGGACAGGCCGAGGAGTTCTTCGCCACGCCCTGGATGCCCTCCGTCGAGGCCGCACAGCAGTCGCAGAACCTCTATCGCTTCTACTGGTTCTACAGCCAGACCTACGACAAGTTCCTACTGCCCAAGCAGCCCGCCTACTTCCAGGAGACCAACTCGAACACCCACACGGGCTACTACCGCACCGTCGTCGTCGCGCTGAAGGCTGAGGAGGCCCTGCTCAACCGCGCCGAGGCCTACGTCCTGACGGGGCAGAACCAGAAGGCGCTCGACGACATCAACGTCTGGACGCGCAACTTCGTCGTCGACTCCGTCACCTACGTCAGCGGCGGCCACTACAACTGGGACCCCTTCGAGTACGTCGTGGAGTACAGCACCGAGCAGGTGCCCAACCGGCTGACCCTCGAGAGCATCCACGAGTGGGCCTCGAAGTGGGGCTACTACCAGCCCCAGCAGCCCCTGCCACGCAAGCGCCTCAACCCCGAGTTCGTCAGCCTCACCGAAGGCTCCACTCAGGAGGACCTGCTGCAGTGCCTGCTGCTCATCCGCCGACTGGAGTTCCTCCATGAGGGCATGCGATGGTTCGACATCAAGCGCTACGGCATGAAGATCTATCGCCGCGAGATCAACTCGGCCCTCAACATGCTGACACTGACCGACTCCATGTCCTACCGCGACCCGCGTCAGGCCCTCCAGATTCCCTTCGAGGTGCAGGCCGCCGGCATCACCCCCAACGCCCGCCCAGAGGCCGAGCCCGCGGCCTTCAGCACTTGGAAGATAACAGATAATAGATAACAGATAATAGATAAAGCTATGAATACGAAATATTTCCTGAAAGTCGGGCTGACGCTCCTCCTGGGCGTCAACATCGCTGCGGCCCTCACCAGCTGCTCCGGCGACGACGACGTCGACACCAGCATCAGCGTCATCACCGACAAGCAGACCCCCGAGAACGACCTCGACCGATGGCTCGCGAAGAACTACGTCGAGCCCTACAACATCGAGATGCGCTACCGTTGGGAGGACAACGAGATGCAGATGGACTACATCCTCGTGCCCGCCAAGTATGAGAACGCCATTCGCATGGCCAAGATCCTGAAGTACATCTGCTTCGACGCCTTCGACGAGGTCACCGGCAGCAAGCAGTTCATCCGCAACTACTTCCCCAAGATCATCCAGCTCGTGGGCAACCCCGGATGGAGCCCCAGCGCCGACGGCTCCTACATCCTCGGACAGGCCGAGGGAGGCTATAAGATCAGCCTCTACTACGTCAACCACCTCGGCGACCAGTACTACGACGCCAACTGGCAGTCGCACGACGTCATCACCAGCCGCGAGCAGCTCAACACCAACTACTTCCACACCATCATCCACGAGTTTGCTCACGTCTTCCATCAGAAGTTGCCCTACAGCAACGCCTTCACCCAGATCACCGGCACGGACTACGTCGGAGGCATGTACTCCAGCGTCTTCTCCTCCAACAACGACCCGCGCGCCTACCTCATGGGATTCGTCACCGCCTATGCCGCCTGCAACGCCGACGAGGACTTCGCCGAGGTCTTCTCAACCTACATCTGCTCCACGGCCGAGGAGTTCGAGCTCATCCTCGCCACTGCCGGCGACAGCGGCCGACAGCTGCTGGAGCGCAAGGTCTCGATGGTGCGCAACTACTTCAAGGCCAACTGGGGCCTCGACCTCGACCGCGTCCGCGACGCCGTGCAGACACGCGAGGCCAACCTCGAGGGCCAGGACTTCGACGACATCAGCCTTTAGTTCATAGTGAATAGTTAATAGTTAACAGTTATGATTACAAAGATTATCAAGCAATACCTGACAGCCGTCATCCTCGGCTGCACCGTCGCTGCGGCACTGACCGGATGTCAGATGAAGGAGGACGACATCTTCGACGTCGACCCCGCCAACCGCGCCGACCAGTGGATGGCCGACTACCGACGCGTGTTCAACAACAACCGCTACGGATGGGCACTCTTCACCGACAACCCCACCGCCGGACGACATCCCGCAGTCTACACCTTCGCCGTCAGGTTCGACGACGTCAACAGCACCTTCTATCGCTCCACGACGACCGCACGACTGCCCTATGTCAACACCCTGGACAGCGTCGTGAGCATGTACTCGCTGAAGAACGACAACGGCATCGTCCTCTCCTTCGACACCTACAACGCCTTCTTCCACTACTACGCCGACCAGTCGCAGTACTTCGCACAGGAGCTGCAGGGCGACTTCGAGTTCTGCCTCGACCGCTACTCAGAGAACGAGGACACCATCTTCGGACGAGGCAAGACCAAGCAGCTGCCCTTCATGATGATCAAGCTGCCCGTCACACCACAACAGTATCAGGATGCCAGCGACAGCATCAAGTCGGACTACGCCCCCTACAACTGCTCCTTCGTCTGCGCCGGCGACACGCTGCCCGCACGATTCCTCAGCGGCTATCAGAACCTCTCCATCTGGATGGACGGCGACGACCCCTCCATCGACGGCCACCTCTATAGCTACGGCAACCTCGTCGGAGGCATCTACTTCCTCGAGCCCATCGAGTATAAGGGCCACGTCATCCGCGAGATGCACATCAAGGCCGACAAGTCGGGCTACGACGACATCTACGACCAGGCGCAGATCATCCCCAAGCCCTTCGCCAACTACTTCCTGCAGGACGAGGAGTACGACTCGCGATTCTTCGGCTACTCATCGCTCGGCTCCTGGACCCAGCAGCAGTGGGACAAGGCCCGCGAGGCCCTCACGGCCAGCGGCGTCTACGACCCGAACAGCCTCGTCTACGTCTGCATCTACACCGACGGCAAGGGCGAGTTCCATCTCATCTTCAACATGTGGTACGGCTCGGGCGAAATCCACTACCCGATGGAGATGCGCAAGGTCAGCAACGACGAGATAGCCATCCGATGGACGGGCGAGGAGCACCACGGGCTGGGCGTCAACCTCTACGAGGCCGGCTTCCGCTACTTCGTCGACGCCCTGGCCACGAAGGACGAGTGGCGCACCTATCGCATCTCGGCCCAGACCGGCTCCGTCATGTCGCCCGGCGAGCTGAAGCTGACCGACGAGCAGAACCCAGACAACTCCTTCTACTTCCCCACCTACTTCCGCTACTACCACCAGAGCATATGGGACTGAAAGGTAAAAGTGAAGAGTGATATTAAGTGAGAAGTGAGAAGTGAGAGGTGAGAAGTATTATTAGTTTTGTCCTCAATGAAAGAGCTAATAAAACTTCTCACCTCTCACTTCTCACTTCTCACCTCTCACAGCTGTCCCGCCTCGACCATCAGCACGACGCGCTCCGTCAGGCGGTCGACGCCGTCAGCGTCGTAGCCCTTCTTCAGCGACGCGCCGAACATCCAGGCGAAGGCCTGCCACATGCCCGATCGCACAGGACCGATGAAGGCCTGCATCGCCTCGTAGGCCGTCGAGTTGCACTCGCGGTCCACCAGCTTGATGAGCAGCTTGCCCTGCGAGAAAGTCAGCTTCTTCATCTTCGGCTTATATTCCTTCACGATGGCCGCCTCCACGCGCTTCATGTGCTCCTCCTTCTCCTTCTTCGTCGGCAGCGTCTCCAGGTACTCCGCCGTCTCGATCAGCATCTGGCGCACCTCCTTGGCCAGGGGTAGCGTCTTCTTCACGTTCTTCACCAGCCTGAGGTAAGCCTGCTGCTGCCGACGGTTCTTGAACGTCGGCTCCGGATAGACGTAGACGTTCGACATCTCCATATACTGGATCGAGTCGCCGTCGACCACCGTCCGTGCCACCTTCACCGTCGGCACCATCGTCGGCTCCCCCGTCGCGACCTCGTCCTGCGCCCGGGCCACCGTCAGCCCCGCCGCCAGCATCATCGCTGTCAAAAGTATTCCTTTCGTCATCATTCTGTCTGCAAAGATCAGACCCCCAACACAATGGCAGGGTCGATATTCAGCTTACGGCTCATTTCCCTTCCTGTCTTCAGCGAAGGCTCTGCATGGCCCGTGATGATCTCACTGATTCGAGTCTTACTGATGCCAAGCATTTCTGCCAACTTAGCCTGCGTCAACCCCATCTCATACATCCTGAGTTTCAGAATCTCAACCAGTGAAGGCGAGGCAATCGGATAATGGATAGCCTCATATTCCTCTACGAGATCTGAAATCATATCCAGTTCAATGTAGTTTTTATCTGTTACAGGCGTGTCCTCATGAACCATTGGCAGCAACTCATCGATTCTTTTCAGCGCCACCCTATAAGCAGCTTCGTCCTTTATCTGTGCCATACCTCTAAATATTTTGAATGTCCTTAATCCTATCATACTCTGAGTGCGTCCCTACAAAGCGGATATACACACGTTGAGGAGTAAACTGGATGACCACGACCAGTCGGTAGTCATTCCCTTTTATGTTAAATACATAATGCTGATTGCCTACGCTGTCCACGCTGTTAAACGTGCGCTTTATGTCAGCAAAGCATGTCCAGCTTGCCTTGACCGTCTTTGCGTACCACTCCTCCAAGGCCGCCTTGGACTGTGGATTACGCGTATAATACGCCGTTAATGTACTTCTTGCTATAACATGCATACGATCTCTCTCCTTTTTCTGCCTGCAAAGATACGCAATAAATCCCGTTCCGCCAAGGAGTAACAATTCACGATGCCAAACTTTCAACAGCCTCCACAAATGCCACTGCCTTCGGAAGCAAGAAGTCGACACTTGCCTTGTCGCGGAACGCATAAGCTTCGTAGTCGCTGACATGCCGCTGATTAAACAAATCCGTTAATGTTGCTCCATGCTCGACCCCCAACAAACCTTTCCGGATAAATTCCATTGAGATCATCGTCTTCACGCCACTATGCGTCGCCGTAAAGATGTCGCGTGAAGCAAGAAGTCCTTGGGCTGCATAGAAGCAAGCATAGTAAAGTCGTGTCACCGCAGCATTAAAGTATCCACCCTCTCGCAGATAGCGAGCTTCGGCAATAGCCTCATGAGCACGCTCAAAACGATAGGCCACAAGATCCGACCGCTGTTCTGGTGTCAGTGTCTCTTCTTTCATAACCTTACCCCCTCTCTTCTGACATTAATATGGAATGGCGTCACAACATCCGGATGCTCCCATTTGTCCTTAGGCAGGATGAGTGAACTGATGATGACACCTGATTGCAACTCTATCTCATACAGTTTTCCCACAATAGAATGCTCCACTTCCGGGGAAACCGCATCGGAAGGCAACAATATGAGAAGATCGACGTCGCTGTCACTTCGTGCGTCGCCACGTGCCTCCGAGCCATACAAAATGGTCTGAGCATCAGGTATAAACCGATGCGCCATCTCCCTTATCTGATTTACAACATTTTCTCTTCTCATCATTCTTCCTCTTTTCTGCCTGCAAAGATAAGCAATAAATTCCGTTCCGCCAAATTTTTTTGCCATACATGCAGCGGGGGCGGCATCCACACCAAGGATGCCGCCCCCGCCTATGAGAGTCTTTTCAATTCCTTTCTTTAACGCACAGACGAGATTACTCCTCGTCGTCCCAGATGCTGCGGCTGCCGCGGCTGTCGACGTGACCGCCAGCGAAGTCGTCGTTGCTTTCTGTGACGTCTTCCAGTCCTTTGACAGAACCGGCCAGGATGGCCTGGAGCTCAATCTGCTCGATGCTTACAGCTGGCTTGATATATGCTTTCATTGTCGTAAATTCCTTTTAGTGGTTAATAATAATCTTCCAAAACTTACTTCATGACAACCTTCTTGCCATTCTGGATGAAGATGCCCTTCTGGGCCGACTTCACCTGCTGACCGTTCAGGTTGTAGACGCGTGCGTTCTCAGCATCAGCGGCAGCTACGCCCTCGATGCCAGTCGACTCGCTACCGTCGACGACGAACTTCAGCGAGCGGGCAGCATTCTCAGACACCTGGATGTAAGCACGATAAGGATCCACCGTAGCGGCTTTGGCACCAACAGGATAGATCACGTTCGAGCTCAGCACATAGTTGGTCACGCCCTCAGCAGCGCTGACAGTGGTCTCGGCATAGACGCCTATCAGCCTTGCATTGCCCTTCACCACTTCATTAGCCTCAGCAGCGACCACGGCCACGTTGCTCAGTTCGATCGAGCTCTTGTCGCTCTCGCTGCGCATCAGGAACGGCTCGTTGGGCTTGCTCTCGGTGATGCTCGTGAAGTTCAGGGTCGTGCCCTCATAGCTCTCGAGCGTAGCCATCTTGTTGAGGCCGCTCACGGCGAACGGATAGATAGCGGTAGCCCACTTGCCGGCAGTCAGCGTGCGCGTGATCTTCACTGCGGGATAGGTGCCGGGAGCGTAAGTGGGAACAGCGCCGTCAGCAAACTCAAGCACCTGCGAAGCATCCTTAGTAATAGAAACACCTGTTATCACGGTATTACCACTGTTAGCCAGCTTCAGCACGTAGTTGCCAGCCTCACCGGTCACGAACTTGATGGTCTTGGTGGCAAGGCTATTGGCAGCTTTGTATTGTGTGTCATTTGCCTCATAAGCAATAGCAGCCATACCTTGCTCGCCGTTCAGGACAGAAGCTGTTATTCCGTCATTGGAATCAGTTGCCCATGATGCATACTTGAACGTCAGCGTATAAATGGTGTTAGCCTTAAGAGGCATGGTGTAGACACCTGCATTACCATACTCCATTGAACCCGGCTGGTTGTAATACACGGTTCCATTGGTGTTATCACCCTCTGCGCCATTCTGGAACTGTCCCCAATCATTAGTGCGGTTCCAGCCATACTTCTGAATGTCAGCGGCGGGAGAGCCCTGGCCAATGGCGAAGTTACCGTTGTAGACGCACTCCACGTCAGCGGTGTTAGCAGTCCAGGAGGCATCGGTCAGGGCATTGGTAGCAGCCACGACAGCAGAACTTGAAGCAGCATTTGGATTGATGGCCTTGGCTGCGGCCAGTGCCTCCAGGGCAGCCACATTATTATAAGGAGCAAACTCGCCAGCCTCGAAGCCAAGCGTATGAGCCTCAGCGGTAGTGATGGCAGCATTCAGAGCTTCCATGTCTGCAGCTGCTGCGCTTTCGCCCTCAAAGACAATCTTTACGTTCTTGAAAGCAAGCCAGTTATAGTTAGGATCAATGGTCTTGAATCCAAGCTTGAGCTCACCGTCGTCTGCAACGAAGACACTCACGCTAAAGTCACCCGTCTGACCCTTGAAGCTTGTCTCTGTAGCTCCAGAAGTGAGGTCAGTGGTCTCTTCATTAGCAAACAGGAGGGCTGAGCCTGCGTTGGGAGCAACATTGGCCTCATTGTTGACAGCTGTAGTGGCTGTAATGGTATAAACGCCTTTCTGAAGTCCTGTCAAGGTTTGATAAATCGTATTTGATGACAGGGTGCTTCCGTTAGCAATCCAATACTCAATCATAGGAACGGCCATACCAGAGGCGGTACCTGCCCATGTGTCAAGATGGAAAGCTTCACCTGCGGCCAAAGCGTTTTCAATCTTCCAGTTGTCAGTGCCAACAGCAGCGTTACCGGCAGCATTAGGCAGAGCGCGTGTCATATCTGAACCGTTGGCAGTCTGCGACTTAACCAATGCGACGATTTCAGCCTCAGCATCAGCCACCTTTGCAGAAATAGCATCTTCAGCTATATTGCCTTCCTCATAGTCTTTCTTGATAGCTGCGATATTCGCGTCGAATGTGGAAACATAAGAGGGCGAATTATCGCTGACAGCAGTCTTTACGGCAGCGGCTTCTTCTAATTTCGTTCCTAAGGGAGCATACTTTTCAGCCGAAAGCTTAGCGGCATCGATGGCTGCGCGCAATGTATTATAGTTGACAATGGTTTTGACAGCATCAAACGCTGTTATTGCTTCATGCAGCACAGTCTTCGTAGCAGCAAGCATCGGCTTACTTTCGCATTCTGTAGCTTCTGCAAGGATTTCTGTTGCATCCTCATCGGAAACTTGATCCGTATAGAATGTAAGTGTGGGGTTAGCCACATATAACCAACGGCTTCCAATCACATTATGAGGCTGACGCAGATTCACCGTCAGAGTTCCATCGCTTACATAAGCATAAACTGTTGTAAGGTATTTACCCTGGCCGAACAAATTCTGAGCAGCTTCTGGGTTATTAGGATTGCCGTTATCGGGAGCACCGCTTGCCCAGTCGGCCAGCATGGCCTTGTTACCGTTGGCCTCCAAATAGGCATTTGAAACTGTCCAACCTGACTGTTTGTAGCTGTAGCAATTGGCATTGCTACCATCACGGAAGAATCCGTTAACTGTCACTTTGTATATACCGTTGGTAAGTCCTGTGATGGTCTGTGTGAAAGTTCCAGCACCTTCATACACCTCAATGCCACCAACATTTTGTACTTTGGCATCACCTCCGCCATTTATCTTTGAATAGTTGCCTGCAGTAAGGAAACTGCTAATGGAGCTGCTCATGTCCTTGGCTGCATAAGCGGACTCATCAAGGATAATATCTTCTAAAGAGTTTGTACCGAGACTAATATTGGCAGACAGGGCAATAGCAGATTTGTTTTTGGCTGTATAAGCACTCACTATAGCATCGTGTTCGGCCTGAGTGAGGAACTGCCATAAATCCCAACCATCTGTGAGATTCTCTCCAATTTTACCATTAGAAGCTACTTGTTTGGCAAGACTAGGATCACTTCTCTGATTAGATGCATTGATGTAAAGCGTACGATCATCTGTGTGAGAAGTACAGAAAAGTTTATATGTGTGCTCATTTGCATCTTGTTCACTCAGGGTATAAGACTGCCAATTATTTTCATCTTGGTCAGTCCACGACCAATAAGCGTCGCCTATAAAGTGACTTGTATCATCAATATACTGAATGCGGTAAGCATCCCCGTTGGCTACAAGTTTGATAGGAAGTCCAAACTCATCTGCACTAGCTGCTGTAGCATAAGAAGAACCACGGCTTAAGAACAGACCAGATGTTGGGTTGTACAAGTAATAGTACGTGTCAGCTGTCGGTGTCTGGGCAGCACTTGCAGTCATCCCTCCCCCAAGCATGAGGGCGGCGGCTGCCATGAAAAGTTTTAGTTTTCTCATAATGTTTGTATTAAGTTAGTAAATATGGTTTGTAGTCGATTGATACTCAATAGAGTGGCAAAATTACAACAAATCTGTGAAAGATGTGCCGTCGTGGGGTGATAATTAACAAAAAATAAGCATTCGGGGGAGGATGACTATTTTAGTTCGTGAGACGATTATTCTAATGATTCCTATTCGTTTCCCGACAAAGTCATTTACGGGCGGTTCGCTGAAGGGATGCAATTATGAGTGTATGCTCAACGGAAAATGTAAAATAAATTCTGAATTTTCGGCTGATTTTTGCAACCGACTGATTTTTAACCGGTTATCCGCATGACGGGAAAGAAGCGGTGCTTTTCGGGTCGAGAAGCGGTGCTTTTTTGATCGAAAAGCGGCACTTCTCGGGCCGAGAAGTGCCGCTTTTTCAAAAGACGTGCTGTCGATGTAAAGAATATTCCGAATGCGCGCGGGCCGACGGTCTCAGGCGGTGCGGGGGATCATGCGGAGCCACTTGCGGTAGCCTGCGACGGCGACGACGGTGTAGAGGGCGTAGATGGCGGCCTTGAAGGGGATGCCCTTATATATATATAATATGGTGCAGACGGCGTCGACGACGAACCAGAGGAGCCACTGCTCGGCGTACTTGTGGGCGAGTGCCCAGAGGGCTACGATGCTGAGGGCGGTGGTGAAGGCGTCGGTGAGGGGTACGGTGGAGTTGGTCTGTGTGGTGAGGAACCAGCTGATGGCTGCCCAGAGGGCGATGAGTACGACGGCGGTGGGCAGGATGAGGCGGAGGGGAAAGTGGCCCACCCCCTGCCCCTCCCCTCGGGAGGGGTTGGGGGTGGGCTGCTGGTTGGGCCTCCATTTCACATATCCATAGAGGCCGGCGAGGCAGTAGTAGACGGCGAGGCCGAAGTCGGCGTAGAGGCCGGCCTTATAGTAGAGGACCATGTCGACGGCGGGCATGACGATGGAGGCGAGCCAGAGCCAGATGCTGGCGCGATATTCGAGGTAGAGGTAGATGAGGCCGAGGGCGAAGCCCAGGATGTCGAGAAAACGTAGTGTGTCCATAATCGAGGGTTGAAGGTTGAGGGAGGAGGGTTGATGGGTCGGCTTCGCCGAGGTGGAGGGTTGAGGGTTGATGGTTGAGGGTTGAAGGTTGAGGGAGGAGGGGTGATGGGTCGGCTTCGCCGAGGTGGAGGGTTGAAGGTTGATGGTTGAGGGTTGAAGGTTGAGGGAGGGGTAAGGGTGGAGGCATTCAACCTTCAACCATTATCCTTCCACCTCGGCGAAGCCGACCCATCAACCCTCCTCCCTCAACCCTCAACCCTCCACCTCGGCGAAGCCGACCCATCAACCTTCCTCCTTCAACCCTCAACCCTTCAAACCTTCAGCCACTAGAACCTCAGCGTCAGCGAGCCCATGAGGGTGCGGCCGGCCATGGGTATGAATCCGATCTGATAGTAGCGGTTGTCGTTGGGATGTCCGTAGTCGTCGAGGATGCTGGAGTAGACCCATCCGCTGGAGGCGTAGCGGGCGTTGAGGATGTTGTTGACGTTGAGGCCTACGATGGCCTCGCGGAGACCCTTCACCCGCAGGGGCAGGCGATAGGAGGCGTAGAAGTTAGACACGCAGAAGGCTGGCAGGGAGCGGTCCTCGTTCTCGGTGTTGTCGAGGTATTGGCGTGAGGTGAAGTTGGTGTGCCATGTGGCCTGCAGCCCGCGCCAGTGGAAGTCGACGAATCCGTTGAGGATGGCCGAGGGCGAGAAAGCGAGCGTGGTGCCGTCGTAGTGGATGGGTCGGAAGGAGTCGTCCCAGTCGACGGAGGCCATCTCGGTGAAGTCCTTCAGCCGGTTCTGGCTGAGTGCGGCGTTGGCCTCGACGGTGAGGACGGGCAGGAGGTCCCATGCGGCGGTGAGCTCGGCGCCCATGCGGTAGCTCGACTTGATGTTGGTGGTGAGGGGCTCGCCGATCTCGCTGAGCTCGCCCGTCTGTACGAACTGGTCGTTATAGTCCATGTAGTAGAGGTTGGCGCCGAGGCGTAGGGTGCGTGTGGAGTAGTTGTAGCCCAGCTCGTAGTCGATGAGGCTCTCGGCCTCGGGGAGGGGATACTTGTAGTTGTCGGTGAAGTTGTTGCGCTCGGGCTCGCGGTGGCTGACGGCGACGGAGGCGTAGGCGAAGTGCGGGCCGGCGGAGTAGCTCAGTCCGGCCTTGGGGTTGAAGAAGTTGTAGTGCTTGGCGATGTCGAGCGGCTGGTTGTAGTAGCGTCCGCCCTCCTCGTAGAATCGGTCGTTGATGCCGTTGGTCTGGTAGTCGACGTGGCGGTATTGCACGTCGGCGAAGAGCTTGAGGGCCATGGTGAGGTCGTAGCTGGCCTTGACGAAGGCGCTGACGTCGTACTTGTCGGCGTTGGAGTCGTAGTATTTGTAGTCGCCCTGGGCGAGCACGAGGCTGCTCAGCTGGGGGTCGGCCAGGTAGGTGAGGTAGCCGAAGTGGTTGGCATTAAATAGCTGTGCCGACAGGCCTCCGATGACCTCGGTGCGCTCGCCCTTGTAGCGGGTGTTGAAGAGGACGCCGAGCAGGTTCTGCGACATGCCTTTCTGGCGGACGGCGTCGGTCTTGACCGACTTGCCCTTGGCGTCGACGTAGTCGAGTCCGAACTTCGAGACCTTGCTCTGGGGGCGGAACTCGTCGTAGTAGCCGCGGCCGTAGGTGTAGTGTAGTGTTCCCGAGGCGGTCCATCCGTTCTGCCAGTCGTAGGCCAGGGAGAGGAGGTTGTGGCTCTGGTGGAAGTTGTCGGTGGTGCGGGGCCAGTAGTGTTGAGAATTGGGAGTTGAGGATTGAGAATTGAAGGGGTAGCGCTCAGTCAGGTATTTGCCGTCGGGGCCCTTGACGAAGAGGCCGTTGTCGTCGGTGACGAGGCGCTCATAGAGCGAGTTGAAGCGGCCCAGTCCGGCGTTCCACATGTCGCGATAGTCTTTGATGCCCGTCGCGGTCTGATAGGCCCAAGAGCCGTCGTCGTAGTTGCCGTCCATGAGCGAGTAGTCGCCGTTGCCGGCGGTGACGCCGTTCCATGCCTGTCCGGTCTTCTCGAAGTTGCCGAAGTTCTTGTATCTGATGGCAATGCCATCTGACACCCAGCTGAGGCCGGCATAGTAGGAGCCGGAGCGACCGTCGGTGCCATGAATAAAACCGTCGGTCTGCGTCTCGTGGTAGGCGCCGTCGAGGATGAAGTGGTCCCAGAGGAGGCCCGTGGAGAAGGATCCGCCGACGTTGAACGTGTTATAGGAGCCGTAAGAGCCCGACACCTCGGCCGAGGGTCGCGTCGAGGGGGCCTTCGAGGTCATGGCGATGGTGCCTCCGAAGGCGCCGTCGCCGTTAGTCGAGGTGCCTACGCCGCGCTGGATCTGGACTGATCCGAGCAGCGATCCGTAGCTGTTCATGTTAGCCCAGAAGACGGTCTGGTCCTCGGGCGAGTTGAGGGGCACGCCGTCGAGGGTCACGTTGATGCGGCTTCCGGCGGCGCCACGGATGCGCATGTAGACGGAGCCCGTGCCTAGTCCGTTCTCGCTCCAGGCCTGCACGCCGGGAGTGCGGGCGAAGAGGAAGGGCAGCTCCTGGCCCGTGGTGGAGTGCTGTGCGAGCTCCTGGCGACGGATGTTACTGACGGCGTAGGGTGCGCTCTTCTGTGTGCGTACGCCGCTGACGACGACTTCCTGCAGTCGCGACATCTTCAGCGAGTCGGCCTCTGTCTGTGCCCCCGCTGCCTGGGTCATGGCCGCAGCCATGACGGTGAAAAGAATCTTTCTCATTCTTATCTTTTAATTTAGATTAAACAAAATGGGGATTTTTTACCGTTTCATCCCTTCGGCAGCATTATCCGCATCAGGTGCTGAGGGTATCATCTCAGCCCGCCACGTCGACGGGCACCCCTTGAATTCGGCTGCAAAGTTACGAAGAATAAATGAGAAACGCGAAAGAAATCGCAACTAAGTGACAATGAAATGCGAAAGAAACCGCAATCGGGGCTTCTTTCTATTTAAAAGAAATTGGAATAATGAGAATAATTATTCTCAATGTGGTGATAAGTTCCCAACAGCTGTCAACGCCCCCCTGCCCCCCTCTAATCTTAGAGGGGGAGTTATATAGCGTGCATGCCGCCCGCATCCGCTGGTGTCACTGCGCTTCCTGCGGTGCTATCCAACTCACCATCTAAGCATCTGCTCCTGCGGTGCTATCCAACTCCCCCTCTAAGATTAGAGGGGGGCAGGGGGGCGTTGACAGCTGTCGGGCATTTATCATCATATTGATTAATTATTTTTCCGCGAATGGCAAAACGGCAGCCTTCGGCAGGAAATTATTCTTATTATTCCAATTTCTTTCCCTTATCTCTAATCAGAACTCGTCGCCGCCGCCGTAGCCGCCCTGCGAGCCGGCGTCGTCGTCCATGCCGCCCTGCTGGTCGTCGCGGCCGGGGCGCTTCTTCTGGGTCATGTTGCCGAAGTTCCATGTCAGCTGGATCTGCAGGCGCGGGTCGCGGTGGCCGCGCTGGTGGCGCCAGAAGGTGGGGCCCTCGGTGAAGTTCTCCCACCGGCGGGTGTTGAAGACGTCGCGCCAGTTGAGGGCCAGGGCGAAGGTCTTGTTGAGGAACGTCTTGCGCACGCCGAGGTCGAGGCTGCCGTTGGCGCGGCGGTAGCCCTGGGTGATGACCTGTCGTGAGCGGTAGTTGCCCGTGGCCTGGATGCTGATGCTGTAGGGCAGGATGACTGAGGCCAGCAGCCGGGCGTCCCATGCGAAGTTCTCGTCGGCGTCGCCCGTGACGGTCTGTCCCTCGACGACGGTCTGGAATCCGTCGAGGTGGTAATAGTAGGCGTTGAGCGTGGTGGTCAGGTCGAGGATGCGCCATAGCTTGTCCTTGAGGATGAGCTCGGCTCCGGCCCGCTGGCTGCGCGCCACATTGAGGTTGGTCATGAACATGGTGGGTCGGCCGTCGTAGAGGCCCTGATAGCGGATGCGCTGGATGACGTCGGTCGTCGGGCGGTAGTAGGTGCCGAGTGAGAGGGTGTGGGCGGGCCACGTCTTGAGATAGTTGAGCGAGAAGGAGTTGGTGTACTCGGGCGTCAGCTCCGGGTTGCCGAACTCGATCATCGAGGCGTCGCGCGTGTTCTTGAACGAGTTGAGCTGTCCGCCCCAGGGTCGGCGCAGGCGCCGCGTGTAGTTGAGCTGCAGCTGCGAGGTCGGCGTCAGCTCGTAGTTGAGGAAGAGCGAGGGGAAGAGCTGCGTGTAGTCCTTCTTGAAGGGCGTCTCCTTCTGGTAATAATCAATACTCTTGGTGTCGACGCGCCAGTATTCGCCGCGCAGTCCGGCCATGACGCCGAGGCGGCCGAACTTCATGTTGGCCGTGGCGTAGAGGGCATGGACGTCCATGTCGTAGATGAAGCGGTTGTAGAAGTAGGGGTCCTCGGCGAGGCGGCTGTCGTCGGGCCCGAGGCGCTCGGCCTGTCCCTGTGCGCTGTATTCGAAGCTCGACTGCGGCGTGTTCTCATGCGAGAAGCGGCCCTGATAGCCGGCCTCGAGCTTCAGCCGCTCGGTGATCTGGTTCTCATAGTCGAGCTTGGCCTCCCATGAGCGGTTGTTGATCTCCATGGGCCGGTACTGATAGCTGAATGAAGGCGTGGGGGCAAGGGCTGAGGAGTAGGGCGGGAGGATGTAGGTGGTGTCGTTGAGGTATTCGTTGGAGCCGTCGCTGGACCATCGGTTGAAGGAGACGACGGCGTCGAGCTTGTGCGAGCCCTGCTCGTTGAACTTATGAGTGAAGGAGAGCTCGCCGTGATACATGTGGTTGTCGCCGTCGCCCCAGGTCTGGCGGCGCAGCAGGCGGTCGTCGGTCTGGGCGCCGTCGGCAGCGAAGGAGCCGTAGCGATAGGTCGTCAGGTTGTCGCTCTCGCGGTTGCCCTGCATGGTCATGCCGCTGAGGGCGAGGTCGTCGTTCTGGGTGAGGTGGAAGGTGAGTCCGGCGCGGGCGAAGAGTCCGCCGCCGTTGTTGTTGTCGTCGCCCTCAGAGATCTGATAGGTGGCGAAGGGGAAACCTTCGCCCGCAAGCCATGAAGCATCGGAGGAGGGGGCGGGGGCATCGAGGGAGCGGTAGCGCTGGTCGCTCATGTTCGAGCCCTTGCCGCGGCGGCGTCGGTAGCCCAGGTTGGCATAGGCGTCGACCCACTTCGAGGAGTAGTTGATGTTGCCGCCGAAGTTGTAGCCGCCCTGCTGGTTGGCGCCGGCCTGCAGCGAGCCGTAGTAGCCGGCGCGGCGGTCGCGCTTGAGGACGATGTTGATGATGCCGGCGGTGCCCTCGGGCGAATACTTGGCTGAGGGGTTGTCGATGACCTCGATGCGCTCGATGCTCTCGGCGGGAATCTGCTGGAGGATCTCGGCGCGGTTGTCCGAGGTCAGCCCGCTCTGCTTGCCGTTGATCCACACCTCGACAGAGGAGTTGCCGCGCAGCGAGATCTCGCCGTCGGTGGTCACCTCAATGGAGGGGATGTTCTCCAGCAGGTCCGTCACGGAGCCGCCGGCAGCCGCCAGCACCTCGTCGACGGTGAACGTCTTGCGGTCGACCTCGAGCTTCATCTGCGAGCGCTGGCCCGTCACCTGCACCTCGCTGAGCATGCGGGTGTCCTCGGCCATATAGATGGCGTTGAAATGGTGCGAGCGGTGCTGCGGCGTCAGCTGGAAGTTGCGCGTCGCCTTCTTGTATCCCACGAGTGTGACGGCGAGCGTGTAGCGTCCGTCCTTGAGGTCGCCGATGTTGAAGGCGCCGCTGGCGTCGGTCATGGCGCCGCCCACGATCTTTCCGCCGGCGTCGGTGACGCTGACGCTGACAAACTGCATGGCCTCGTCGGTCTGCTTGTCGATAATCCTGCCGCGCACCGTGCCCTGTGCCAGCATGCCGACGGCAGCGAGCAGGAGCACGAAGGTCATAATCGTTCTGTTCATGATTGCGTAAGAAAGTCCTGATTCAGTTTTATTTGAGGTTGACGGCCCGCCCCCACTCCACACCTAACTGTGCAGCAGGAAGTAGAAGGCGGCGGCAATGACGATGATGAGATAGCTGCAGCCCTTCCATATCTTGCCGAAGACATAGCAGGCCAGCAACAGCGCCACGACGACGATGATGTCCTCAGTGTCGAAGCGGATGGGGCGATAGTCCATCATGCCGTCCATGCCGTCGAGCTCGTCCACACCGCGGCGGCCCGATGCGTTGTCGAGGTCGTCGTCGTAGTCCTGACCCCATGTGGCCATGGTGAGGAGCCATCCGCAGACAGCCATATAAACCCTGAAAAGCAATTGTCTCATCGTTACCGGAAATGCCGCAAGAAGTTTTTTTTGCGGTGCAAAGGTATAAAATAATTATTAAATAAAGGTATATATTAAATTTATTTTGTAATTTTGCAGCCGAAAATCCAAAACAACCTATAAAAACATTATGGCTTACACACGTATGACCGCTGCTGAAGCAGCAGCACTAATCAAGAATGGCGACCAGATTGCCATGAGTGGATTCACGCCCGCCGGCGTGGCCAAGGCTACGACGAAGGAGCTGGCCAAGCTGGCTCAGAAGGAGCACGAGGCCGGCCGCGAATTCAAGGTGAGCATCTTCACCGGAGCATCGACGGGACAGTCGACCGACGGCGACCTGGCCAACGCTCAGGCTATCAAGTATCGTGCACCCTACACGACCAACCCCGACTTCCGCAAGCACGTCAACATGGGCGAGATACCCTACAACGACCTGCACCTGAGCCACATGGCACAGGAGCTGCGCTACGGATTCTACGGCGAGCTGGACTGGGCCATCATCGAGGTCTGCGAAATTGAGGAGGTGGGCGACGAGATGCGCGTCTACCTGACCGCTGCCGGCGGCATCAGCCCCACGGCCGCCCGTCTGGCCAAGAAGGTCATCCTGGAGCTCAACGCCTTCCACAGCCCCAACGCCAAGTATATCCACGACGTCTACGAGCCGCTCGACCCGCCCTACCGCCGCCCCATCCCCATCTTCAGCGTCGGCGACCGCATCGGCAAGCCCTACGTCTCGATACCGCGCGAGAAGGTGGTCGGCGTCGTCGAGTGCAACATCCCCGACGAGGCCCGCGCCTTCAAGGACAGCGACCCCGTCACGGACAAGATCGGATTCCTCACCGCCGAGTTCCTCGTCTCCGAGCTCCACGCCGGACGCATCCCCAAGGAATTCCTGCCCCTGCAGAGCGGCGTCGGCTCGACGGCCAACGCCATCCTCGGCGCCCTGGGCGAGGACAAGCACGTGCCCGACTTCAACATCTACACCGAGGTCATCCAGAACTCCGTCATCGAGATGATGCTCAACGGCCGCGTCAAGGACGCCTCGGCCTGCTCGCTGACCGTCTCGAACGAATGCCTGATGCAGGTCTACGACAACATCGGATACTTCAAGGATCACCTGACCCTGCGCCAGAGCGAGATCTCCAACCACCCCGCCGTCATACGCCGACTCGGCGTCATCGCCATCAACACCGCCATCGAGGTCGACCTCTACGGCAACGTCAACTCCACCCACATCAGCGGCACGAAGATGATGAACGGCATCGGCGGCTCGGGCGACTTCGAGCGCAACGCCTACCTCTCCATCTTCACATGCCCCTCGACGGCCAAGGGCGGACTCATCTCGTCCATCGTGCCCTTCGTCACCCACCAGGACTCCTCGGAGCACGACGTCAACGTCATCGTCACCGAGCAGGGCGTCGCCGACCTGCGCCACAAGAGCCCCATGCAGCGCGCCGAGGCCATCATCGAGAACTGCGCTCACCCCGACTATCGTCCGCTGCTGCGCGAATACCTCCGTCTGGGCCAGGGCGGCCACACCCGCCACTGCCTCACCGCCGCCTTCGCCATGCACGACACGCTGGCCCGCAAGGGCGACATGCACCTGACGGACTTCTCGGAGTACGTGAAGTAAGGGTACGCACACGCTCTGCATTTATTTATGCCCATATCTCCCGCTGCGGAGGTATGGGCTTTTTCTTTCCACTCACAATTCACACTGAGTCATATTTATTGTCAACCACGAATTTTTTTAACCACGAATTATTTCTTAACCACGAATTACACTAATTTCACGAATTTATTATTTTAAAACAACGAATTAAGACGAATTACACGAATTAAAACGAATTTTATTTTATTTCACGAATTATTTCTATTTCACGATTTTTTTTCATTTCACGAATTGGCTGCGCACAGGCAATCGCTACATGTAGCAGACAATTCGTGTCAATTCGTACAATTCGTGTAATAAATTTGTGTCATTAATATTAATTCGTATAATTAGTTTTAATTCGTGTAATTAGTTCAAATTCGTGACAATTCGTGTCATTTGTCTTAATTCGTTGTTTTAAAAAAATAAATTCGTGAAATTAGTGTAATTCGTGGTTAAGAAATAATTCGTGAAATTAGTTTCAATTCGTGACAATTCGTGTCATTCGTCTTAATTCGTTGTTTTAAAAAAATAAATTCGTGAAATTAGTGTAATTCGTGGTTAAGAAATAATTCGTGAAATTAGTTTCAATTCGTGACAATTCGTGTATTTCGTCTTAATTCGTTGTTTTTTAAAAATAATTCGTGGAATTAGTGTAATTCGTGGTAAAGAAATAATTCGTGAAATTAGTTTCAATTCGTGACAATTCGTGTCATTCGTCTTAATTCGTTGTCTTTTAATAATGAATTCGTGGAATTAGTGTAATTCGTGGTTAAGATAAATAACGGAAAAACGGTGCTTTTTGAAGGTAATATAGGGGTATATTACTTTCGAAAAGCACCGTTTCGCGGTATGGGGAGGTCAGAGATACTGCACGAGGATGTCCCAGACGGCGACGATGTGGCAGACGGAGCCGAAGAGGACGAAGAAGTGGAAGGCGGTGTGCATGTAGCGGCGGCCGCGCCCGAGGCTGTAGAAGACGGCGCCGGTGATGTAGCAGACGCCCTCGGCGACGATCCAGTTGACGGCGACGAGAGGTGCGGCGTCCATCAGGGGCTTGAAGGCGACGAGCACGGAGAGTCCCATGAGGCAGAAGCAGAGCGTCTCGACGTAGGAGTGCTCCTTCAGCCGGCGGAACGAGACGATGGTGCCGCCCAGGGCGCTGAGCCACACGAAGGCGAAGAGGCCCCAGCCCCAGAGGCCCTCGGCGCGCAGGGCGGTGAGCGTGATGGGCGAGTAGGAGCCGGCGATGTGCCAGTAGATGGCGGCGTGGTCCCAGCGGCGCAGCCGCTCCTTCCACGGGCTCTGGGCCGGCAGGGCATGATAGACGGTGGAGGCGACGTAGCTGGCGAGCATGCCGGCCAGATAGAGGCTGACGCCCAGCGAGGCCCAACCGTCGGCTGCCCTGGCGGCCATGACGATGAAGACCGTGCCGACGACGACCGCCAGCACGGCGCCGGCGGCGTGCGACCATGAGTTCCAGCGCTCTTCGCGCCTTGTGTAGCGGATTGCCATACGCTCGTGTCTTTGGCTGCAAAGTTACGAAAAGTCGAGCGCAAAACAAAAGAATTTATTCTTTTTTTGCCGAGACGGAGTAAGTTCGCCGTCATAGACGGCAAAGTTACGAAAAAATATTGTAAGAAAAGACACGGAAGCCACACTTTTTTTGGTGACTTCCGTGTCCATTAGAGTCTTTGTCAGGCGGCTGTCGCCTGAGAAAGAGTTACTTCCGGACGACCTTCTTGCCGTCGATGATGTAGAGGCCCTTCAGGGGAGCAGCGACGCGGCGGCCCTGCAGGTCGTAGACCATCGTGCTCTTGGCGGCCGTCGTGCTCACGGACTCGATGCCCGTTGCCTCGTCCTGGGTCAGGATGGGCGTGATGGCGGCATTGACGATCTCCTTGGTGTCCTTGTTGATGAGGAGCACGATGGCGCGGGCGTTGCCGGCCTCCTCCTGTCCCTCAGCGACGGGCACGTCGAGCGTGGTCTCAAAGACGTTGTCCTCGCCGGCCTTGATGTCCTTGGTGGGCAGGCTCTTCTGTATGCCGGTGACGTCGGTGGCAGCCACGGCCACGTTGTTCAGTGCATAGTCGGGGTTGCTGTAGGGGTTGGTGAGCCACTCGGCCATGTCGTCGTCAGCATAGGCCGACTTGTAGTAGGTCAGGTAGTTGGAGATGCTCTGCTTGACGTTGTCCTTGATGACGACGAAGGCCAGGCGGTAGGGAGCGGTCTTGAAGTCGGCCATGAACTTGGCGTTGGCCGTCAGTGCGACAGCGTCCTGCTTGTCATCGTCGGTCCACTGTGCGGTGAGGCTGACCGAGGCCTCCGTGGGCTTCTGCAGGGTTGGCATCACGACGTCGGCGGCACCGAAGTGGTTCTGGGCGTAGTTAGAGGGCGCCACGTTGCCGGTGTAGGGATCGGTGGTGAAGGCACGGTTGACCTCGGCGACGGGATAGGTCGAGTACTTGTTGGTGTAGGTGTCGCCGTTGTAGACCTTCTGATAGTCGGCATAGGTGGGCACGGCGAGGGTGCCGTTGTAGTGGTCGATGAGGAAGGCGATGACGCCCTGGTCGCTGAGCAGCTGGCTGCCGACGATGGCGCGGGGCGCGAAGCCGTTGGTGGCGTTATAGAAGATTTCGGCGACGGCGGTGCGCTCGGCACTCTCGCTGAGGACGGTGACGACGACGGAGCACTTCGACTTGCGGCCGGTGACGCCGTTGTCGCTGCCATTGACCTTGGTGATCTGCAGCTCTATCTCCTGCTGTCCGGCCTGCTGGGGGGCCTCCAGCTCGATGGCGACTGTTGCCTTGGCTCCGATCATGGCGTCGATGGGCGTGGTGAGGTCGAGGTGGCCTGTCTTCTCGGCGCCGTCGAGGGTGTAGGTGAAGTCGATGCTCTGCACGCCGGCAGCACCCTGGTTGGTCAGGTTGAGGGTGAGGGCGATGGGCTGTCCGACGAGTGCGACCATGTCGTCGATGTCGTCGGCCACCTGGACGGCGTCCATCGTCATCGAGCTGCTGCTCACCTCAATCTGTGCGGCCAGACAGCCTGTCGACGACTTGTCGGTGAACTCGGTCTCGCCGGGCTGCATCAGGTAGAGGCCCTGGGGCACACTCTTCTTGGCATAGACGATGGGCGTGCCCTCGTATTCGTTCCACCACTGGGTGACGCGGAACGAGTAGCCCACGTAGAGCCCCGTCTCGGGCAGCTTGTAAGGCTCGGGCAGGGTGACGGTGGTGAAGCCGCTGCTCTGCACGGCCTCGGGCACCACCTCGACGAGGTTCTCGCCGTCGAGTTCGGAGCGCAGCCAGAACTTCACGTTCTCAGAGCTGCTGGCCGTGAGGCGCGTCTGGATGCGGATGGCGGTGATGTCGGCATCCTTCAGCGTGCCGTCGCCGGCGACGAACATGGCAGCGGCGTAATCGCCGGGCACCTTCGAGTTGCCCAGCAGTCCGGTCTGCTCAGAGCCGGTGAAGTTGCCCCACCACATGGTGACGGCGGGAGCCTTGAAGCCAATCTGAGCGGCGAGGCAGCCGACGGACGACTTGTCGGTGAACTCGGTCTCGCCGGGCTGCTTCAGGTAGAAGCCCTGGGGCACGCTCTTCTTGGCGTAGACCACGGGTGTGCCCTCGTATTCGTTCCACCACTGGGTGACGCTGAACGAGTAGCCCACGTAGGCACCCGTCTCGGGCAGCACGTAGCCCTCGGGCAGGGTGACGGTGGTAAAGCCTGAGCCGGAGACCGACTCGGGCGCCACCTCGACGACGTTCTCGCCGTCGAGGGCGGTGCGGATCCAGAACTTCACGTCCTTGGAGCTGCTGGCCGTCAGACGGGTCTGGATGCGGATCTGCTCGATGCTGACGCCCTTGAGTGTGCCGTCGCCGGCGACGAACATGGCGGCCTCGTAGTCGCCGGGCACCTTCGAGTTGCCTGTCACTGATGTCGACTCGTTGGTGTAGTTGCCCCACCAAGCCAGGTCGTCCTGAGCCTGTGCAGCCGTGACGGCGGCGCAGAGGGCCATGATAGTAAAGAATTTCTTCATCATAGGTTTGTTTTTGTTTGAATTAGGTGAATGGATTTGCTTTTGTGTCTTATCTGATGACCTTGCGGAAGCTGCCGTCGGGGCGCTGCTCGATGGTCAGGCCCCGCTGGGCGGCCGAGGCCGGGAGGCCCTGCAGGTTGTAGCGTGCGACGGTGCGGGGTTGCTGTGACGCAGCAACAGACCAGACGGCAGCGGCATCCGGCGCCGGGGTGCAGACGGCGGCGTTGGCGATGCGCTTGGTCGTCGCGTCGATGAGCAGCGCCACGACGTGGACGTTGCGGCGGTTCTGCGACACGGGCGTCAGCCGCAGCTCGTAGTCGTGCTTCATCGGCTGGCCGACGCGCTGCTCGCCGCTGAGGCTGCCCTCAATGCCGCGCACGTCGCTCATGGCGATGACCACGTCGTTGTAGGCCACGTCGTCGAGCATGGTGCCCTCGGCGTTGACATACTGCTGCATGTCGTCCTCGACGTAGTAGGCCATGACGGGGTTCGAGAAGCTGTTCATCTGGTGCCAAGCATGGTCGCCCTCGGGCCCGCGCAACGAGTCTTCAATGAGGACGTAGGCCAGTTTGTAGTCGCACTGAGGCGCGTCGTAGGCAAAGCTGACGGTGGCGGCGACGGCGCACACGCTATCGGTCGTCCACCGGGCCTCGACGCTGAGGTCGGCAGGGGCCAGGATGCTGTTGGCGGCCAGGAAGTTCTGGTCGGCATGGAAGTGGCCGTCGCTGAGGTCGCCGTCGTAGGGGTCGGTCAGTTCGCCGCGGTCGAATCGGCACGAGGGGAACTGGGTGGCGTTCATCACGTAGTAGTAGTCATAGTAGACGTCCATGGGGTCGCCGTTGAGCACGTGGACCGAGATGGCAATGAAGTCGTCGGGATACATCCGCTTCAGTCGGGCGATGCCGGCGAAGCCCCTGGGGCAGGCGGAGCACCACGTGCCGGTGTATTCCTCCATGACGGTGCGGCGGTGGGTCATGTGCTGCAGGCTGACGACGTCGCACGCGGCCTGCCGGGCAGCGTCGGCGTTGGGGCGCCCGTTGACGCCAGTCAGGGTGAAGGTCAGCGGCAGGCGTCCGGTGGCCTCGGGGCCCACGACGGGCACTGCGGCGTAGCCCTGAGCGCCGTAGACGTTGGCCAGTGGCTCGTCGAGGTCGAACGTGCCGGTCATCGTCTCGTCGCCGAAAGCGTAGGTGTATTGCAGTGAGCGGATGGGCTCGGTGCCGTTGTTGGCGAACATCACGTCAAGGTGGTCGTCGGTCATGCGGACGACGTTGTTCGAGCGGATGCCCCCGACGGATGCCGAGCAGGCCGTGAGGCTGCCGCCGGTGAGCAGCAGCTGCATGGCCAGCGAGCCATAGCGCCGCGTGTTGTACCATTCGCGATACTGCCTGACCTGGGCCACGCGCAGCCACAGGCCGCCGTCGTTGAGGTCGTTGCACATGATGAGGGGTCGCTCTGACTGTCCGTCGAGCTCGGTCACGTTGAACGTGTAGCCGACGTAGAGGCCCTCCGCGGGGATGGCGACGGGCTCGGCCAGGGGGACGACGTTCCATCCCTCGACGGGACGGTCGATGCTCAGGGTGAGCAGGCGCTGGCCGTCGCCGTCGTCAAGGCTGGTGGCGAGCCATAGCGTCAGGCTGTCGATGTGCTCCACGCTGCTGAAGGGCAGCCGCACGGCCTCGATGCTGGTGCCGCCGGCCACGTCGTCGCTGCCGTCGACGTGGATGGCAGCCTCATAGGTGGCCGCCTTGCTGACGCCGAGATAGTTCTCCGGCACCTGCGTCTCATGGCAGTAGCCCCACCAGAGGCTGCCTTCGCTCTGTGCGGAGGCAGCCGTGGTGAGCATCATAGCTGTGATTAGGGAAATAAGGCGGGTTCTCATTTAGCGAAGCATCTTGACGTTCCTGACGCTCCCGTCGGCCATGCGCTGGCTGCGGATGACGAGTCCCTTGCGGTCATGGCTGAGGGCGCGGCCCTGCAGGTCGTAGAGACGCTCGGCCACGGGGCTGGCCGTCAGCACGTCCTTGATGCCGGTGACGGTCTCGACGGTGGTGGTCTTCGTCTCCGTGTCGTAGTGGCAGATGTCACTGTAGGTCACCGTGCCGTTCATGCGGTAGATGCTCTGCAGGCTGATGGTCTTCGGGCGCAGGTCCTTGTCGATGGCCAGGACGTGATAGGTCATCGTGCCGTTGGCGTTGTCGGTGCGTCCGTTGACCTTGCCGCGGTCGGTGAAGCGGCTGGGCACCTCCCACTCGTCGGGGAAGTGCTGGTAGTACTCACCCTTGCCGTTGGCGAAGTGGAGCTGCTCGCCGTCGAGATAGAAGCGATAGAAGAGCGAGTCGGGGTTGATGAAGTTGCCGTCGACGTCCTCGACGGGGACGACATACATGACTGACGACTGCACCTGATAGAACTGGGTGTCGATGTCGAAGTTGCGGATCTCGGGCGTCTTGGGCTTGGCGGCCACGCCGTAGAAGGGCTTCATGTCCTGCGAGGGGACCGACTGGCTGTAGCCGCCGCGCAGCTGCTGTCCGAGGACGAAGAGGATGCCGTCGGGGCCGTAGAGCGAGCGGTCGTCGGGGTTCCACTTCAGTGCGGCGTGGTCCTTGTTCTTATAGATGGGCCAGCCGTCGGAGTCGAGTCCGCTGTAGGATGCACCCTTCATGTAGAGGAAGTAGAGTTCGTCGTAGAGTCCCACGTACTGGCCGTTGTTGAGGATGACGGAGTCCTTCGCGGCGTTGAGCGTGCCCTTCACCCACGACTCAGGGTTCTTCGTCGAGAAGCCCTTGATGTAGAAGTCGTCGCCGTCCTGTGCCACATAGGCCATGAGGGGGAAGTAGTAGGGGTCGTTGCTGTCCCAGCGCAGCGAGTAGGGCTGGATGTCGGCCTCGGTGATGTGTGCCGGCAGCTGCACCAGCTCAGCCGTGAAGGGGATGAGCTCATAGCCCGAGTTGAGCGTGTTGGCGCCGCCCTCGTCGCTGGCCAGCGTCAGCTCCAGGTTGGGATTGGTGATGACGCCCGTGGCCTCATCGTAGTCGAACTGGAAGTCGTCCGACTCGGTGTCGCCCCAGTAGACGCCCTGTTCGTCGGCATAGGCCAGGGAGACGTAGTAGGTGTAGTCGCCCTGCTCGACGTAGGGTTGGAAGTTGTCGAAGACAATGTGCTTGCGGTCGGCCGAGATCTCGCCGCGGATCCATGAGCCGTAGGTGTGGGTGTTGATGATGTTCTGGATGTAGACGTCGTCGCCGTCGAAGACGACCTGCGTCCGCTGTCCGTAGCGATGGACCCACTCGTCCATGTTCTGCGAATAATAATAGGTGGCCATCTCATAGATGCGCAGCTCGCCGTCGGGCTGCTCGTCGATGGGGTGCTTGGCGGCCCGGAAACGCACGTTCTGCGGAGCTGCCAGTGCGGCGGGCTCGGTGAACTGAGCTTTCATGGTCAGATCGCCGGCAGCTTGGGGCTGCGCACTAAGTGTTGAGGTGAATGCGCTGAGGAGCGCAGTCAGGCAAAGGGTAGAGATTCTCATAGTACCTTTTTTTTTAAAGATGAAAAAATAATTAGTCAGTAACGACTGCAAATTTACCAAATATTTGTGTCATACAACATAAAAAAACGAAAATAAAAGTATTTTTAACAATCCAAATGCGTCATTCTCAGCCTTTTCGACTATTTTTGCAGACAACATTCAAAATGACAGAAAAACATGATGAAAAGACTGACATCACTTCTTTGCTACATCGCCCTGGCAACGGCCGCCATGGCCGTGCCCGCCAAGCCGGGACTGTGGCGGACGCTGACGACGCCCGACGGACTTTCGGTCGAGGCACAGCTGTGCGGCGACGAGCGCGGCGCCTTCTGGATGAGCGCCGACGGCCGGCGCTACGTCGAGGATGTCGCGGGGCGCTTCCGCGAGACATCGGAGGAGCTGCTGGCCCAGCGCCGGAGCGCGAGCCGGATGGCGGCCCGCAGCCTCGGCCACGCGCGCCAGGCGCCGCGGCGGACGCAGACGATGGGCCACTTCGAGGGCAAGAAGAAGGGCCTCATCATCCTGGCCGAGTTTCAGGACAAGACGTTCCTCGACGGCCACGACCGGGAATACTACGAGCGCGTGGCCAACGAGCGGGGATTCAGCGACGACGGCTATCGCGGCAGCGTGAAGGACTACTTCCTCGACCAGAGCAAGGGCCGCTTCGAGCTCGACTTCGACGTCGCAGGGCCCGTCACCGTCAGCCACGGCTATGCCTACTACGGACAGCCGGGCACCAACGACGTCGACGCCCACCCCTGGGAGATGGTCGTCGAGGCCTGCCAGCTGGCGGCCGACGAGGGCATCAGCTTTGCCGACTACGACTGGGACGGCGACGGCTTCTGCGAGCAGGTCTTCGTCCTCTACGCCGGACAGGGCCAGAGCGACAGCTACGACGCCAACACCATCTGGCCCCACGAATATGAGCTCCATCAGGTCACCGACGCCAGCGGCAAGCCCCTCTACGGCTACGACAAGTTCATCGGCGGGTGCTACGTCGACACCTACGCCTGCGCCAACGAGCTGACCAGCAGCAACGGACCCAGCGGCATCGGCACCTTCTGCCACGAGTTCTCACACTGCATGGGACTGCCCGACCTCTACGACGTCGACTACCGGGGCTACTACGGCATGGGCCGCTGGGACATCATGGCCAACGGCGTCTACAACGGCGGCGCCTTCGTGCCGGCGGCCTACACCAGCTATGAGCGCATGGTCTGCGGATGGCTCGACCCCATCGAGCTCAGCGACGACTGCGAGGTGGAGGGGATGAAGGCGCTGGCCGACGGCGGCGATGCCTACATCATATATAATGAGGGCAACCGCGACGAATACTACCTGCTGGAGAACCGCCAGCTCACGGGATGGGACGCCGCGCTGCCCGCCACGGGCCTGCTCGTGCTCCACGTCGACTACGACGAGCGCGTCTGGCGCCAGAACATCGTCAACAGCGTCTGCGACTACCGTGGCAATGCGGGCATGGAGGAGATGTGGAACACGCACCAGCGGCTCACCATCGTGCCGGCCGACAACGAGAACGACAAGCGCTTCTGGAACAGCCGCGCCGGCGCCTACACCCAGACGACCATCGAGGGCGACCCCTACCCCTCAGCCACCAACGGCAACGACTCGCTGACGAGCAACTCCGTGCCGGCGGCCACCGTCTACAATGCCAACACCGACGGGGGGCTCTACCTCAACCGCGGCGTGCAGCAGATCCGGCAGTCGGCCGACGGCACCGTCGGCTTCCGCTTCGAGGCCCGCTCAGAGAAGGTCATCTACGTCGACACAACCATGACGGACAAGCCCGACCTCGCGGGCGCCATCTTCTATGAGTCGTTCGACCAATGCGCCGGCACGGGCGGCAACGACGGCGTCTTCAAGGGCTCCAGCGACGTCGCCTCGGCCGACTTCATGCCCGACAACGGGGGATGGGAATCGATGGTCATGTCGGGGGGCGCACGCTGCGCCAAGTTCGGCAATGCGGCTAACGACGGCATCGTCAGCATGCCGCCGCTGATGCTCACCGGCGACTCGCTCGAGCTGGAGTTCAAGGCCGCCCCCTGGAGCCGCGACGACACGAGTCTGACGCTCTCGGCCGACGGCGAGGCGACGTTCGGGCAGCACGACTTCGAGATGGCCGAGGGCCAGTGGACCACGTTCAAGACCACCCTCACGGGCACGGGCCGCGTGGTCATCACGCTGACGCCCGGCCGCCGATTCTTCCTCGACGAGGTGGTCGTCCGCAAGAAGCCCGACGCCGCCGCCATCCGCGACATCCCGCAACAGCCGGCGGGCCATGAGCTCAAGCCGACCGACTGCTACGACCTGCAGGGCCGCCGCGTGGCGACGACAGCGAAGGGCATCTATGTCCAGGGGGGCAGGAAGGTGGTCAGATAATTCGGAATTATTTTTACATTCTTAGCTACACATTCAACAAAGCGGTGCTTTTCTGTCCGAAAAGCACCGCTTCTCGATCAAAAAAGCGGCACTTCTCTCATCGAAAAGCACCGCTTCTTTTTTAGCGATATGATATACAGCTGAATATCAGCGACTTGCGGAAATCAAGCGATCGATTCGGAATTTTATTTACAAAACGGCCACGTCAGTCGGCCAACTCGAAGTCGAGCTGCCGGCGCTCCAGGTCGGCGCGGGCGGCGTGCGACCATGAGTTCCAGGGCTCCTCGCGCCGTGTGTAGCGGATTGCCATACGCTAAAAGTACCTTTGACGCGGCAAAGTTACGGAAAAACGAGAGAAAAGCCAAATTTATTTGAGATTTTTCCGCGTGCCAAGTATCTTCCGTCGGCATTGATGCCGAGCACATCGTCAGTGAGCGCCATGCCGCAACTCTGACAGAATATCATTTCCTTTTCCATCTTCTTTTATTATTAGTCGTACAACTATCAGAAAAATTCATATTCGAACGCAAAAGTACGACAAAGTTCTTGCTTAGGCAAGCGGTACAGCCGAGAGACTATTCCTGCAAATATCTGGGATATTCTGCACGATAATGTGACGAGAGGCATGCGAGCAACATAATGTAATAAAACAAGAAAAAGGTAATTTCGTTGTAGCGGTGCATTTCGACACGCTGGTTGAGGTAAGAAAAATGCTGCATCCCGCTTCATTTTATTTTTTTTTGCAGATTTTCCTCTCTAATTTGGATTTTTTTTTGTAATTTTGTGATATAAGTTTTTTGATAGGTGGGGACACTCATAGGGGCACCCATAGGGACACTTATGGGGGCAGCCATGGGGACACTCATGGGGACAGCCATAGGGGCACACGTGGCGATTCCCGTGAGTGTCCCCATAATGGGACTTCAGCCACTATAATATATAATGTAACTAAAATATAAAAAATGATGAGGATAGGACACCAACTATATGAATTTCTTGATTATTTTACGAAAACGGGGTCGTATTGTATTCAGGATTTACAGTATTGCACAGATGCGCAAGGCAGGCATCTGTACATCAAAGAAATGTATATCAATTATGAAGAAAAACAAGTCTATTTGGTTCTCGAAGATGAATCCCTTAACCTGTTACATGTCTCAATTCATAATTTTATTACAATGATGGGCGGTCCTAAATCTGAAAGCTACACTCCATTGTATAAAGTGAGAGACGAAACAAAACTGATAAAAAAGGTTTTCATCAAGAGATACAACAAAGTATTAGGAAAATCTGACCCGGAAATAAAACAAATAATAAGGAAAATCTTTAAAAAAATCGAGAACAATGAAAGCAATTGAAAGTTACAAAATGTTTGACCCTACCAGGTTGGATAAAAGTCTACCACCAATGCAGCAAGGCAACTATATTTTTCTGCTGAGACCAGGTGTAAAGTTGCCAGAGGATGTGATTAAGTCACAACCAGAATTTACGACTTTGAATTTTGAAGGTATTAATTATGAGGTATTATATACGGGAGTTACCTCTAAACCCCTTTATGAAAGAGTATTCAAAACGCACTTGTTTGGAAATAATGCTGGAAAATCTACACTTCGCAAATCATTGGGCTGTTTGTGGGGCTATTCTTTTATTTATAGGGACAAGAACCCAAATCCCAATAAGAAGCCAAAAACAAAGTTCCGTGATGAAGATGAACGTGCAATCACCCTATGGATGAAAAAGAATCTGTTGGTGCTCGTAGTCCCAAATACGAATTTTGATGATGACGAAACAGAATTGATAGAGATTTTCAATCCACCACTGAATCTGAAAAAGAATCATAGTGTCATTAATCGCTCTTATCGAAAACAGATTGAGATACTTAGGGATAGATCTGTGGAAGAATATAACCAGTAAATAGTTTAGGATAATCATGGATAAGGCAAAAATTGAAAAGATTAATCAAGTATTAGGAAATTACTTTGAGAAAAACAAAGGTGTCAAACGTGTTCCAGCATTGAGCATGATGGAACATTTTGTCGAAGCTGGTATTTTCAACACCGACTATGTCAGGCCAGGATTACCTATCCGCAATCTATTGAGAGAACTTGATGAAAACAATCAGCTCTATTTGATACCATATGTCGTAGTTGAAAGAAAAGACAAAAAAAGATATTGGTTTTTTGAACCGCTGAAGTAACAACTAATGGGAAGGACCACAAAGAAAGAAATAATCATTATCGTTCTGTTCTTCATTGTTTATATGATTGGCTATGCGTGGCTAATAGCCCCAAAGAATACTAAATCAAGAAACAAGGAGAGAAGAATGATGATAGAGCATAGCACCTCTGTTTCTGAAAAGCACTCCTCGAAAATTGCGAAGTCGCTACAAGCCTGGCCTTTGGATTTGGGCAAGTACTACTATACAATAGACATTGAGCCCGGCTATGAAATGGAGGATGAAGAATTCGAAGTGGTTGGAAAATCGGGCGACAATCTGTTAGTAAAGCGACACCATGATTGGCCAGACATCAGCGGGCATTTCGAGTGGTATTGCAACGAGAGGCTGACCTCTACTCAGCAGATGTATGATTATGTAATAGCACATCGCAAAGCAATTCTACGGCAAATGCAGGAAATCCGAAGCCGGGGTATCAGCAGGATTGCAGACGAAGCATCATACTTTCAAGACCATTACGATGAATATCTTGATGACCCAGAGGATGAAATCCGTTTCCCGCCTGAGATATTCGACGCAAACGAAGACTGATAGTAAAGAGCGGCACCCCGCGCCGACATCCTCGGCCTCGGTTCCCGCTCATTTTTATGTCTCTACCAAATAAAAACCTATCAGGAGGCTGTTATCTGAGAAAACTTTTGTGTATTTGCAGCCGATAAGAGCGATTGAAGAATGGGAACTGAGCATTTGGATTTCATTACCTTCTGCGTGGGTAGCCTGTCGGATGCACTTCATAAGAGTGCGTCTCAGGTATATGTTCATCGGGAGTGCTGAACGACTATATCTTGCCTTGCTACGACGTGCTGCACACGTTCACCAAAGAATAACTCGTGGAAGAACTGACAGAGGTCTTAAAGGAAAGAGGAGCACTGGCATGAGACTTTATCACGCATCGACATTAGTCATCGAAAAGCCCGACGTGCTTCATTCGCGCGACAAACTGGACTTCGGGAAGGGGTTCTACCTGACAGCTATTCGTGAACAGGCAGTGCGTTACGCCGAGCACTGCCGTAGCGATGAGTATCTGGCTGACGAACTTATGCTGGAGCTTAAAGAGAAGGGGGAAGGATAAGAAAGCTTCTCTGTCTTATCGTCTTTCAACGAGAAGGATTTCTGAAAAGTCTTTATCGAGGGAACTTATATCTCAGCGCCGCCGAAGTAAATGTTTCGGCGGCGCTGAAATAGTTGGTTGTCGTGCCATAAAATGCTTTAAGCCGGTTTGCAGACAACGCTTTCGTCGAGCGGGGACGCTCAGTCGGCCAACTCGAAGTCGAGCTGCCGGCGCTCCAGGTCGGCACGGGCCACGCGGATGCGGATGGGGTCGCCGAGGAGATACTTGCGGTGGGTGCGGCGGCCGACGAGGCAGTAGCGGCGCTCGTCGAACTCATAGTAGTCGCCGTCGAGGTCGTGCATGCCGATGAGTCCCTCGCAGTGGTTCTCGTCGATCTCGCAGTAGAGGCCGTAGGACTGTATGCCGGAGATGTGGGCGTCGAACTCCTGGCCGATCTTGTCGCCCATGAACTCCACCATCTTATACTTGATCGAGTCGCGCTCGGCCTGCTGGGCCGTCTGCTCCATGAGGCTGGAGTGCTCGCACTGCTCCTCGTAGTATTTCTGGTTGGCTGAGCGGCCACCCTCCTGATAGCGGGTGAGCAGGCGGTGGACCATCGTGTCGGGATAGCGGCGGATGGGCGAGGTGAAGTGGGTGTAGTAGTCGAAGGCCAGGCCGTAGTGGCCGATGTTGTGGGTGGAGTACTTGGCCTTCATCATGGCCCTGAGGGCGAGCGTCTCGACGAGCTTCTGCTCGCGATGGCCGTCGGCGTCGGCAATCAGTTTGTTGAGGCTCTTGGAGATGGCGCCGCGCGAGCCCTCCACCTTCAGCTTGTAGCCGAAGGGTGCGACGACGGTGCGCAGCTGCTCCAGCTTCTGCGGGTCGGGCTGGTCGTGGATGCGGTAGGGCAGCGTCTTGGCCTTCGTGCCCTTCGGGACGCGCCCTATCATCTCGGCCACGGTGCGGTTGGCCAGCAGCATGAACTCCTCGATGAGCTGGGTGGCGAGGGTCGACTTCTTATAGTAGCAGCGCGTCGGGTGGCCCTTCTCGTCGATGTCGAAGTGGAGCTCCTCGCGGTCGAACTTGACGGCGCCGCTCTTGAAGCGCCGCTCGCGCAGGGCCTGGGCCATGCGGCTCAAGACTCTAAGTGAAGAGTGAAGAGTGAAGAGTGAAGAATTTGCTGCCGCCGTTCCATCTGACGCTGGTGTGGCGGCAGCAAATTTTTCACTCTTCACTTTTCCTTCTTCCCTTAAAATCTCGTCGACCTCCTCGTAGGCGAAGCGGCGGTCGCTGCGGATGACGGTGTGGACGAGGCGCGACGATTTGATATTGGCGTCTTCGTCTAAAACGAAGACCACACTGTAGCAGAGCTTCTCCTCGTCGGGGCGGAGCGAGCAGATGAAGTTGCAGAGGCGCTCGGGCAGCATCGGGATGGTGCGGTCGACGAGGTAGACGCTCGTGGCCCGCTGCTGGGCCTCCTTGTCTATTATAGAGCCCTCGGTGACGTAGTGGGAGACGTCGGCGATGTGGACGCCTACCTCGTAGAGTTGAGAATTGAGAGTTGAGGATTGAGAATTATGATTACCTTTTGCCCGCGTTTTCATCGGCTCGGCTGTCAGCCTGCTGTCATTATTCTCCATTCTCAATTCTCCATTCTCAATGACCCGGAACGAAAGCGCATCGTCGAAGTCCTTGGCGTCCTTGGGGTCGATGGTGAAGGTGAGCACGTCGCGGAAGTCCTCGCGGCCCTCGAGGTCGGCGGGCGTGATGTCGGCATTGATCTTGTTGGCGGCCTCCTCCACCTTCTTCGGATACTTATAGGGCAGGCCGTACTTGGCCAGGATGGCGTGCATCTCGACGTTGTTGTCGCCCTGCTCGCCCAGCACGTCGATGACCTCGCCGACGAGGTTCTTCGACTCGGCCGACGGCCACTGCGTGATGCGCACGACGGCCTTCTGGCCGGTCTTGCCACCCTTCAGCTTCTTCTTCGGGATGAGGATGTCCTGAGCCAGCTGCGAGCCGTCGACGTTGAGGAAGGCATAGTCCTTCTCGACCTGCAGGATGCCGACGGCCTGCTCGTGCTTGCGCTCGATGATCTCGGTGACGACGGCCTCGCGCATGTGGTTGGGCCGGCGCGCCATCATGGCCACGCGGACGCGGTCGCCGCCCATGGCCATCATCGAGTTGCGCTCGGAGACGAAGATGGGCTCGCCACCGCCGTCGGGGATGAATGAGTTCTTGCCGTTGGCCTTGCGCACGAAGGTGCCCTCCTGCACCTGCGTCTTCAGGTTCAGGCGGTAGGCGCCGTCCTGCGTCTTCACCACATAGTCGTCCCACGTCATCTCGTCGAGGGCGTCGATGGCGAGCATCTTCAGCGGATGCGTGTTGAGTCGGAGAGCCTTGAATATCTGGCGCAGCGTCATTGCTTCGCCGGGGTTAGCCTGAAACAGGCCTTGCAGTGCGTTGGCCACGTCGCGCTTCGATGAGCGCCGTTTCATCGTCTTGTCTTTGCTCATAGTAATGCGGATTTTAAGTTATATATGTGGCAAAGATAGTATTTTTTTCCGAACCGGCCAACTTATTTCTGCTTTTTATTGACAGCAGTGCGACGGTTTAGCTTTTTTTTTGTATCTTTGCAGCAAAGTTTTATCGAATCAACAAAAACAAATATGTATAATAACATTACAGACCCCACCCCCGACCCCTCCCCTTGAAGGGAGGGGAGTAGAGCCTCCCCCGACCCCTCCAAAGGAGGGGAGTTGGCTGCCGCACTGCTCGTCGCGAATGACGGCGCAGCTACTCCCCTCCCTTCAAGGGGAGGGGTCGGGGGTGGGGTCTGTAACTTAGTTATGAAGCAAACTTTTATCGAATGATGCCAAAGATACTGATTACGGGAGCCAGCGGATTCATTGGCTCGTTTATCGTGGAGGAGGCCCTCCGGCGGGGCTGGGAGACGTGGGCTGCCGTGCGCCGCTCGAGTTCCAGGCAGTTCCTGCAGGACGAGCGCATCCACTTCATTGAGCTCAACCTGAGCAATGAGCAGCAGCTCACCGAGCAGCTGCGCGGCCATGAGTTCGACTACGTCGTGCACGCGGCCGGCGTGACGAAATGTATCGACCAGGCCGACTTCCGTCGCATCAACACCGAGGGGACGCAGCATCTCGTCCGAGCCCTCATCGCCCTCGGGATGCCCCTGCGCAGGTTTGTCTTCGTCAGTTCGCTGAGCGTCTTCGGCGCCATCCGCGAGCAGCAGCCCTACGAGGAGATCCGCGAGACCGACACGCCGCAGCCCAACACCGCCTACGGCCGCTCGAAACTCGAGGCCGAGCAGTGGCTGGAGGGAGTCAATATCCCTTACGTCATCCTCCGCCCGACGGGTGTCTACGGACCCCGTGAGCGCGACTACTTCCTCATGGCCAAGTCGATCAAGCAGCACTCTGACTTCGCCGTGGGCTACAAGCGGCAGGACATCACCTTCGTCTATGTCGACGACGTCGTACAGGCCGTCTTCCTCGCCTGCGAGAAGGGTCAGACGGGCCGCAAGTACTTCCTCTCTGACGGCCAGGTCTATCAGTCGACGACGTTCAGCGACCTCATCCGCGAGGAGCTGGGCCACCCCTGGTGGATACGCATCACGGCACCGATCTGGGTGCTGCGCGTGGTGACCTTCTTCGGCGACCTCATCGGACGCATGACGGGCAAGATCTCGGCCCTGAACAACGACAAGTATCACATCCTGCGCCAGCGCAACTGGCGCTGCGACATCGAGCCGGCCCGCCGCGAGCTGGGCTACGAACCGCGGGTGCAGCTGGCCGAGGGCGTCCGCCGCACCATCCGCTGGTATAAGGACAACGGGTGGCTGTGAGGAGATTGGAGATTGGAGATTGAAGATTGGAGATTGAATCCACTTTAAATAGTATTCACATGCCGGAAATAACGAAAATGCCGGAATTGATGGGAGTACGCTGCGCGCAGCCGCTCCCCTCCCTTCAAGGGGAGGGGTTGGGGGTGGGGTCTGTATATTCTTTAGGCGGAAATAGTTAGAGACCCCACCCCCGGCCCCTCCCCTTGAAGGGAGGGGAGCGGCTGGCGCCTTGTCTGCTGGCGGCAGAGGACTATATTAATTGAGAATTGAGAATTGAGAGTTGAGAATTTAGAATTAAGAATTTGAAATTGAGAATAGGAAATTATAAATCCCCTCGGGGACTGTTGTGGGCCGAATGGGCCATGCTGGGCTATGCTGCGCTGACGCTCGTGATGATGTTCGTGATGTGGCAAGAGCTGGTCAATCCCGTCGGCATGCTCGTCGGACGGGCTGAAGCAGTCGCCACGACGCTGGTGCTGTGGGGACTCTACAGGTGGCGGCCCTGCCGGCTGACGATGCTCATCCGCGTGGCTGGCCTGATGGCGTGGCTCGGATGGTGGTACCCCGACACGTACGAGCTCAACCGCGTGCTGCCTAACCTCGACCACCTCTTCGCTCAGGCCGAGCAGTGGACGTTCGGCTGCCAGCCGGCACTGGTGCTCCTCGAGCGCTATGGCCAGCCCGTCGTCAGCGAGCTGCTGTCGCTGGGCTACGTCAGCTACTATCCGCTCATCATCACGCTCGTCGTCTTCTATTTCTTCCGGCGATACGAGCGCTTCACGTATGCCGTCTACGTCGTCATGGCCTCCTTCTTCATCTTCTACGTCGTCTTCGACCTCCTGCCCGTCGCCGGACCACAGTTCTACTATGAGGCCGTCGGCTGCGACCTCATCGCGCAGGGCCACTTCCCCGACCTGGGCCATTACTTCCGCGACCACCAGGAGTCGCTGCCCATACCGGGATGGAAGGACGGCCCGTTCTATCACCTGCTGGTCATCGCCCACGACGCCGGCGAACGGCCCACAGCGGCTTTCCCGTCGAGCCATGTCGGCGTGACGGTCGTGCTGCTGTGGCTGGCCTGTGAGGCCCGCTCACGTCGTCTGTTCTGGGGGATGATGCCGCTGGGCGTGCTCATGTTCTTCGCCACGTTCTATATCCAGGCCCACTACGCCATCGACGCCATTGCCGGGCTCTTTGCCGGCACGGCGATCTATTTCCTGCTCCGATGGCTCTATGCCAAGGGCTATCCGAGCAGCCGGCGCGAGAAATAGCGGACGGGATACCAGACGGAGAGGAACCCTACGGCCAGGACGGTGAAGAACACGAGGACGACGTCCCAGGGATGCACCGAGATGGGATAGGCGTCGACGATGAACGACCCCTCGCTGTTGCCGAGCGATACGACGCCGAACTGCTGCTGAATCCAGCACAATAACAATCCGAGCACGATGCCCGCCACGGCTCCGATGGCCGAGATCATGCGCCCCTCGAAGAGGAAGATGCGCGTGATCTGACGGTCGCTGGCGCCGAGGTTGCGCAGGGTCACGACATCGTCGCGCTTGTCGATGATGAGCATCGAGAGCGACCCGATGATGTTGAAACAAGCCACCATCAGGATAAACGTCAGGAAGAGGTAGGCAAAGAACTTCTCGATCTTCATGATGCGGAACGTCTCGTCCTGCTGCTCATAGCGGTCGAGCACGCGATAGCGGTCGCCGGCAATCTGGCGGATCTGCTTCTTCGTCTTCTCGAAGTTGCTGCCGGGCTTCAGTCGCAGCTCGAGCGACGAGAGCATGCCCTGCTGGTCGAAGATGCGGCGGGCGAAGCCGATGCTGGTCAGCACGTAGTTCTTGTCGTACTTCGACTGCATCACGGAGAAGAGCACGCCGGGCGAATAGAGCTCGTCCTGGACGAAGCCGTCGGCCGGGTCGCTCATGTCGAGCTGCCCTTCGCGCCGCGGCGCATAGACGGCCAGCGGACCCTCGAAGCGGTAGCCCGTGCCCAGCTGCTCGGCCAGCCGGATGCCCAGGATGCCGTAGTCGATGTCGGCGGCATGCAGCTCAAAGTCGCCGCCCTCGGGCAGCAGGATGGAGCGGATGTGGGTCAGGCGGTCGAAGTTGTCGTCGACACCCTTTACCGTGACCATCGCCTGACGCCCTTGATAGACCACCAGCGCCTGATCCTCGACGCACTCCGTCGCCACGTCGACCTGCGGCAGGGCGCGGATCTCCGCGAGCAGCGGGTCGTCGGCCGGCGCCGTCTTGCCCTCGACGGGCGTGATCTGCAGCTGCGGGTCGAAGGCCGTGAAGAGCGACGCCACGAGGTCGCTGAAACCATTGAACGCACTGAGCGCCACGACCAGGGCCGTGGTGGCCACGGCGACGCCCACCACCGAGATCAGGCTGATCACGTTGATGGCGTTGGTCGACTTCTTCGAGAAGAGGTAACGGCGGGCGACGTAGAGTTCAAAGTTCATTTCTTCAGCAGCTCGTCAATATGCTCGATATAGTCGAGCGAGTCGTCGATGAAGAAGCGCAGCTCGGGCACGATGCGCAGCTGATAGCGCACGCGCTGGCCCAGCGCATAGCGGATCTGCTGGTTCGTGCGGTTGATGTTCTCCAGGATCTCCTCGCCCCGCTCTGAGGGGAAGACGCTCAGGTAGGCCGTGCAGATGCTCAGGTCGGGCGAGATGCGCACGCGGGTGACGCTGACCATCGTGCCGTGCATGGCGCGGGTCTGTTCCTGGAAGATCATGCTCAGCTCCTTCTGCAGCAGCCGGGCTATTTTGTTCTGTCGGGTTTCTTGCATAACTTACTTTTTAGTCAGAAATAATTATTTTATTTATTCACAGGCTTTCTCATTTATATTATAGAATACGAGGTTCGGCCTGCAAAGGTACTACATTTTCGGCAAAAATCCAAATCTTTCTTTCGAAATCGCGCCGGTCAGCACTTGCGGATCAGCGTCAGGCCGTCGCGCAGCGGCAGGATGACCTTCTCCACCCGACAGTCGCTGGCGATGTGGTCGTTGAAGCGGCGGATGCCCACGGTCTGGTGGTCGTGATCATAGGCCGAGTCGACCACATGACCGTCCCACAGCGTATTGTCAGCCACGATGAAACCGCCCTTTTTTACGACCGTCATCGTCATTTCGTAGATCTCGACATAGCGCCGCTTGTCGCCGTCGATGAAGGCCATGTCGAACGCGACGCCCAGCCGCGGCGCCTCCTCGACGGCGTCGCCGATGGCAAACGTGATGCGGTCGGCCCACTCGGAGCCGTCAATCCACGGCCGCGTGAAATCCTCCAGCTCGTCGTCCACCTCGAACGTCCAGACATGTCCGCCCTCAGGCAGCCCCTCGGCCAGGCACAGCGCACTGTAGCCGCTGAACGTGCCCACCTCGAGCACCGCGTGCGGTCGGATCATGCGCACCAGCATGCGCAGCAGCCGTCCCTGCTGGTGTCCGCTGGCCATGCGGCCATTGAGCAGCCTCAGGTTCGTGGCCCGCCACAGCCGGTGCAGATAGTCCGGCTCCGCATCGATATGCTCCTCGATATAATCGTCCAGCCCCAAAATATCTATTATCTATTATCTATTATCTATTACCTCCCTCAGCCCCTCAAGGCCCAGCCGGTAGCTGTCGAGCCCGAAGCCGCAGATGACGCCCCGGCAGGCCGCCGAGATGCAGCTGTGGTGGCGGAACTCCTCGCGCTGATGCACGTTCGAGATGTGCACCTCGACGACGGGCACCTCGATGGCCCGTATGCAGTCGTGCAGGGCCACGCTCGTGTGGGTGTAGGCCCCGGCATTGAGCACCACGCCGTCGACCCCGCCGAAGCCCACCTCCTGCAGTTTGTTGATCAGCTCGCCCTCGACGTTGCTCTGCCAGTAGTCGATGTCGATGTCAGGATAGCGCTCGCGCAGCGCCGTCAGGCACTCCTCCATCGTCTGCGCCCCGTAGACGCCCGGTTCGCGCCGCCCCAGCAGGTTGAGGTTGGGGCCGTTGAGTATCAGTATTTTCATGCTGTGAAGTAATGATGAATGGTGTTACAGAATGCAAAAGTAAGAAAAAAACGGCGTGACGCCAAATTTCTCTCGGCTTTTCTCTCGTTTTTTTCGCAAACTTAGAGTAACTTTGCAGCAAAGTAGCAGGAGGCGACGTGTCTCACGTCGCAACAGGCTGCTGGATTGCGACGTGAGACACGTCGCCTCCTACTGCAAAGCGGCGGAATAGCCATTAGTTATATTGAATCGATGGAAGAAGAATCACTGAAACTGAAGCGCGACTACATGCGCTACCTGCGGCTGCAGCGGTCGATGTCGGCAAACACGCTCGAAGCCTACGGACGCGACGCCGACCGCCTGCTGGCCTACCTCCACGGCGAGGGCATCCGGCCCGAGGCAGCGACGCTCAGCGACCTGCAGACCTTTGCCGCCACGCTCCACGAGGTGGGCGTCGGCCCGCGGTCGCAGGCTCGGATACTGAGCGGCGTGCGGTCGTTCTACCGCTTCATGGTCATCGACGGCTACATGACGGACGACCCGACCGAGCTGCTCGAGTCGCCCGTGCTGGGCGAGCACCTGCCCGAGTTCCTCACGCCCGAGGAGGTCGACCAGCTGGAGGACTCGATCGACCTGTCGAAGCCCGAGGGCCACCGCAACCGCGCCATGATCGAGGTGATGTTCTCGTGCGGACTGCGCGTCAGCGAGCTCGTCACACTGCAGTGGTCGCAGCTCTACGAGGAGGAGCGCTACGTGCGCGTCCTGGGCAAGGGCTCCAAGGAGCGCCTCGTCCCCATCTCGGAGCGGGCGCTGAAGGAGATTGAGAACTACCTGCCGTGGCGCAACTCACTGAAGATCAAGGCGGGGGAGGAGGGCTACGTCTTCCTCAACCGCCGCGGGGCCCACCTGACGCGCACCATGGTGCTCATCATGCTCAAGCGACAGGCCGAGGAGGCCGGCATCCGCAAGACCATCTCGCCCCACACGCTGCGCCACTCCTTCGCCACGGCCCTCCTCGAGGGCGGTGCCGACCTGCGCGTCATCCAGGCCCTGCTGGGCCACGAGTCGATCGGCACGACCGAGATCTACACTCACATCTCCATGCAGACGCTGCGCCGCGAGGTGCTCGAACACCATCCCCGCAACATGCACCGAGACGACAAAATGTAAAGAAAAATCTGAATCTTTCCTTCGATTATAACAACTTCTTGATTTTCAGCCAATTCCAAATTTCTCAAGAATAAAGCGGCGCTTCTCGGCCAGAGAAGTGCCGCTTTTTTCATCGAGAAGCGGCCCTTTTTGCCCCGAAAAGGACCGCTTCTCTCTTGACTGTTTATTGATTGTAAACAAAATTCGCAATACGCAGAACATACATGATGACTCTTTCGACCGCGAATTACGAGGAATTATTTTATAAACCACGAATTACACTAATTACACGAATTGAAAGCAATTAAACGAATTATATAGGATTACACAAATTAAAACGAATTTTTTTATAAACCACGAATTACACGAATTAAACGAATTGAGAGCAATTAAACATATTATATAGGATTACACAAATTAAAACAAATTAAAACGAATTTATTTATAAACCACGAATTAGTAAAGATTCAACACCCCTCCTTGCGCATGACGGCGCAGCCACTCCCCTCCCTTCAAGGGGAGGGGTCGGGGGTGGGGTCTCTATCTTTAAATCCAAGAAAAGGGGAGTGTCTTATTTACGCAGAAATAGTTAGAGACCCCACCCCCGACCCCTCCCCTTGAAGGGAGGGGAGTGGCTGCGCCGACATGCGCAAGGAAGGGTGTAAAGCCAGGTGTAATCTTACCACAGGGGACTAAGCAATTACCTTTTAATTCGTATAATTCTTTGCAAGCAAAGCGACCAAGGTCGAGCGCGTGTAATTCTTCTTAATTCGCGTAATCCTATATAATTCGTTTAATTGCTTTCAATTCGTTTTAATTCGTGTAATCCAATATAATTCGTTTAATCGTTTTCAATTCGTGCAATTCGTATAATTCGTGTAATTCGTGGTTAAAAAAATTCGAGGTAAAAAAATTCGAGGTTTTAAAAAATTCGAGGTTAAAGAAATCCGCTGTCTCAGCCGAGCAGGGTGCGGGTCTGTTCGAGGATGGCGAGGAGTTCGTCGAGGTGGTCGGCACGGAGCATGGCGATGCGTGTCTGGCGGAAGTTGGGGATGGCCTTGAAGATGGGTGTGGCGGCGAGGTGGCGACGGGTGTGCAGGATGCCGCGAGGCTCGTCGATCTTCTCGACGTTGATGCGGAGGAGCTCCTCGAGGACGTCGAGCTTGCGGTTGAAATCGAAGGTCTCGTCGACACGGCCGTGGTCGAGCCAGTCGCGCATCTCCTTGAAGATCCAGGGGCGTCCGAAGGTGGCGCGGCCCACCATGACGGCGTCGACGCCATAACGGCGGAAGGCGTCGTCGGCAGAAGCGGCCGAGGTGATGTCGCCGTTGCCGATGATGGGAATGGTGATGCGGGGGTTGCGGCGCACCTCGCCGATGAGGGTCCAGTCGGCCTGGCCGGTGTACATCTGCGAGCGGGTGCGTCCGTGGATGGTCAGCGCCTGTATGCCGCAGTCCTGTAGCTGCTCGGCGAGGGTGGTGATGATGAGCTGGTCGTGGTTCCAGCCGAGGCGTGTCTTCGCCGTGACGGGCACCCGCACGGCCTCGACGACGCGTCGGGTGATGTCGAGCATCTTGGGGATGTTCTGCAGCATGCCGGCGCCGGCGCCCTTGCCCGCCACCTTCTTGACGGGGCAGCCGAAGTTGAGGTCGATGAGGTCGGGGCCGGCCTGCTCTACGATGCGGGCGGCCTCGACCATGGCGTCGGTGTCGCGGCCGTAGATCTGTATGCCTACGGGCCGCTCGTCGTCGCTGATCTGCAGCTTGCGGATGGTGGTCTTGACGTCGCGCACGAGGGCCTCGGCCGAGACGAACTCGGTGTAGACCATTGAGGCGCCGAAGCGCTTGCAGAGACGGCGGAAGCCGATGTCGGTGACGTCCTCCATGGGTGCGAGGAAGACGGGTCGAGAGCCAAAGTCGATGTTTCCTATTTTCATTAGTTGACTAATTTACTAAGGGCGGATGAGTGAAATGAGTTGACTTATTAACTATGGGCGGATGAGTGAAGTTAGAGACCCCACCCCCAACCCCTCCCCTTGGAGGGGAGGGGAGTAAGCCTCCCCCGCCCCCTCCGAAGGAGGGGAGTGGCTGGCGCGCTGTCTGACGGGGATGACGGCGCAGCTGCTCCCCTCCCTTCAAGGGGAGGGGTTGGGGGTGGGGTCTCTATCATTATCATACCAAGTTGTTATATAGGGGTCATTTCAGCAGATGATACGTGCCACCGGCCATTGGACGGACGACGCCCTTCATCTCGAGCTGGAAGAGGGTGGCGGTGAGGGCGCCGACGGTCTGGTTGGTGCGGACGCTGATGACGTTGAGCTGCAGGTCGTTGGTGCGGCTGAGGAGGTCGACGACGGCCTGCTCGTCGGGCGTCAGGTCAGGGAAGAGCGTGCGCTCGATGCCGGCGGTGCGGGCCTCGTGGAGGGCGACGTCCGACTGCCATCCCACGGCGGCTATGAAGTCGTCGGCGGAGGCGATGAGGGCGGCGCGGTTGTCGCGGATGAGGTTGTTGCAGCCCTCGGAGGTGAGGGCGCCGACGGGTCCTGGGAAGGCGGTGACGTCGCGGCCGTACTCCTGGGCGATGCGGGCTGTGATGAGCGACCCGCCCTTGGCTGCCGACTCGACGACGACGGTGGCGTCGCTCATGCCGGCGACGATGCGGTTGCGCTGGCGGAAGTTGTTGGCTATGGGCTGCGTCGACGTCATATACTCGGTCAGCAGTCCGCCTTGGGTGGCCATGCGGACGGCCGTCTCGCGATGGGCCGTGGGATAGATGGTGTCCAGTCCGTGGGCCAGCACGCCGATGGTCTCGTAGCCCGAGTCGAGGGCCTGGCGGTGGGCGGCGATGTCGATGCCATAGGCCAGCCCGCTGACGACGAGCACCTGCGGACAGAGCTCGCGGAGGCGGGTGAGGAAGCGGCGGACGAGGTCGTGACCGTAGGCCGTCGCATGGCGTGTGCCGACGATGCTGAGGATGCGCCGCTGGTTGAGGTCGGCCGTGCCGCGATAGTAGAGCACGAGCGGGGCGTCGTCGCACTCGGCCAGCCGCCGGGGATAGCGCTCGTCGGCGAGGCAGAGGGCCGCGACGTGGTGGCGCTCCATGAAGCTGAGCTCCTCCTCGGCACGGGCCAGGGCGCTGCTCCAGTCCTTGAGGGCCTCGAGGGTGCGCGGCGTCACGTCGGGCACGATGTCGGCGATGTCATGGCGGTGGTCATAGACGGACGTGCCGCTGCCCGTCTGTCGGTAGAGATGGAGGGCGGTCTGGGAGTTGAAGCCCGTCAGCCGGGTCAGCGCCATGGTGTAGAGAATCTCCTGTTGTTCCACGATGTAGTCCTGTTTCGTCGTGCAAAGGTAATGATTTCTTGCGAGATGGCAAAATTTTTCTGCCTTTCTGTCATAAAGAGAGGAGTTTAGGAGTTTGGGAGTTTAGGAGTTTAGACGTTAGCTTTGGGCATCTATATGAAGCCACCTGTCTATCGTCTAAACTCCTAAACTCCCAAACTCCTAAACTCCTCAATCAAGAAAGAGAGTCTATCTCACCACCTTCGCGATGCGGCCGTCGGGTCGGCGGACGATGCGGATGCCGTGGCTGCCGGGGGCGACGCGGCGGCCGCTGAGGTCGTAGGACAGACCTGTATGTTGCGTTGTCAACGCAACAGACCAGACGCCGTCGGTCGAGCCGGCTGTCAGGCTCTGGCGAGCGGCGTTCTCGATGCTGATGGCCGTGTGATCCTCACCGTCGTAGTTGTTGATGAAGGCTACGACCTGCATCTTCTCGCGGTTCCATCGGCTGTCGAGGTCGAAGGTGTAGTCGTAAGTGAAGCGGTTGTCGGTCCACTCGACGGGCTCGCCCCAGGTCTGGTTGGTGGCGCGGGTGACGTGCTGGTGCATGTAGACGCCGTCGGCCCCGATCTGGTTCTCAGCGCGAATGTCGTCCTCGACGAGATAGAGGGTCAGTCGCGGATGGGCAGCCGTGTAGCGCTGGTTGCGCAGCAGGCTGACGTGGGCCGTCACCTGCGAGCTGTCGGCATTGAACTCGAGGTTGAGCCCGACGACGGCGTTGGCCGGCTGCTGCATCTCATAGTCGAAGAGCTCGGTCAGGTGGACATTGCTCTGCGGGATGAAGCAGGGCGTCTTGGCCCCCGTGTTGTACTGGGCGTCGAACTCGGGCCTGCGGTCGATCATGACGGCCGGTGCATAGAGCGACGTGCCCTCGTTGTAGAGCCACGTGAGCGGCTCGTCCCACGACTGGGTGAGCCAGTCGGTGTAGTAGCCGGCATGATGGCAGACGGCGAAGACGCGGTCGGCATATTCGGGCTTGGCCTCGAGGGCGAGGTGCATATAGGTGGCCACGCGGGGACAGTTGACACACTGCTCGGTGGTGAACTCCTCGACGACGACGTTCTTCAGGAAGGCGTAGGTGGCCGCGAGGGTGTTGTTGGCCTCGTTGTCGTCAGTGCTGAGGGTGAGTGTCCAGGGCGTGTCCTGGTCGGTATAGACGGGCGGCCGGACGACGAAGGTGAGGCGTCGGCTCTCCGTGGAGCGCAGGGCCTCGTCGAAATGCGTGGTGATGGGGTCCAGACCCGGCGCCTCGCAGGTGATGTCGAAGCCCTCGACCGTCTGGCTGCCGAAGTTCTGCACCGTGGCCTCCACGCGCAGGGCGTTGGCCCCCTGAGCGAGGTCGGGGCTCATGGCGGCGGCGGTCAGTCCGAGGTCGTGCTGGAGGATGTTGGTGCCCGTGATGACGGCCTCCATCGAGACAGCGCCCAGCTGGCTGATGTCCTGCCACTGGGCCTCGCCATAGCGCAGGTAGAATGTGTCGTAAAGGGGATCGCCGACGATGGAGACGGTCTTGACGTTGGCCCGCTGGCGATAGGAGAAGCCGACGATCAGTTGAGAATTGGGAATGGAGAATGGAGAATTGAGGCTGACCTCATTCCATCCCTTCTCGACGCGCTGGGCCGACTTCGAGGTGATGAGCCCCTCGGCGAGGTTGTCGCCGTCGAGGTCCTGGCGCACCCAGACGCGGAGCGAGTCGATGTTGGCACGCGAGAGGAGATAGACGCGGACGGCGTCGATCCGGTTGCCCTCGTAGGCGGCCAGCATCTGTGCGGGCAGCCGCATGGCCACGTGGGCCCAGCCCGTGCCGTTCATCTGCAGGTCGGTCTGCTCGGCCACCTCACCGTTGCAGTAGCCCAGACGGATGGTGTCGGCATGCTCCACGCCCACCTGGCACTCCTCGCTCCAGGCCGACAGCTCGCCCTCGCGGACGGCCCGCACGCGGAAGCTGTACTGCTGGGGCTGCAGGCTGCTGAAGACGTAGCTGAGCTGGCCGCCCGAGCTGAGGTCGGCCATGCCCTCGACGGGCTGGCGCTCAATGGTGGTGCAGCGGGCCGTGACGTCGTCGATGGTGACGTAGCCCGAGGCGCGCTCATAGCGCAGGCGGGCCCGCTCGGCAGCGTCGAGGCTGACGGTGACGGTCGTGGCCTCCTTGGTGAGGGCTATCGACTGCTTCGTCTGCCATTCGCCGTTGAGCCACTGCTCGACGTGCAGCTGGCCGCTCTCGCTGCTGCTGCGCAGCCAGAACGTCAGTTCCTGGATGCGGGCCTCAGGCCAGCCGATCTCCAGGAAGTCGTCGTTGCGCGAGAAGCGCAGCGAGGGGCTTGCGGCGCCGTAGTAGCCGTTGACGCTGAAGTAGGTGGAACTCGACGTGGCCCACTCGGCGGGCAGTCCGTCGGCCTTGTCGGTGAAGTCGTAGCCCATGGTGCGGAGCGTCGTGCCGAAGCTGTTCTGGAAGAGCGTGACGCGATAGTCGTCGGCTCCCTCGACGGCCTCCCAGCGGGCGGTGAAGCCGTCGGAGGTGAGGTCGGTGGCCTCGAGTCCGCGGGGACTGCGGCGGGCGAAGGGCGTCTCCTGTGTGGTGATGGTCATGGTGGTCCAGCCGGAGTAGTAGTTGCCGCGCACGGCCTGTACGCTGACGGTGAACGTGGAGCGCTCGGGCACGCCGCTGATGGTGACGTCCATGGGCACTTCGAACCACTTCTCCTGATAGTCGTCGACATAGGTGCCGTCCTGGCGCTTGACATTGACCAGATAGAACTGGGCGCCGGGCACCTCGGTCCATGAGAACGTGAACGAGCTGTCAGCCAGCGCCGTCGTGGCAATCTCAGCCGGCGCCGGCATCACGTAGGCGGTGTTGGCGAGGAGGAACTCCACGTTGCCGTCGGCCTGCTCCACGACGTCGTCGAAGCTGAACATGTGGCCAGCCTCCCATGCCTCGAAGTCAAACTGCGTGACGCTGCCGGTGCCGGGGAAGGGGTCGCCGGCGCGGGTGGCGTCGCTCTCGGCCCGGTCAGCGCAGACGATGCCCACGCGGGGATGACCGACGGTGACGTTGAGCGTGTTGCGCTGCCATGCCAGGGTGTCGATGTCGATGTGCCAGACGACCAGTCCGTGGCCGGGCAGCGAGCGGTCGAAGCCCGTCTGCTGGCGGTTCTCCAGGACGAAGAACTCGCGGCCGTTGGTGCCGGGCACGCTCCAGCGATAGGCAAGCGGCGAAGTGAGAAGTGAGAAGTGAGAGGTGAGAGGTTTCAGCACATTGACCGAGTCGGCCGCCTGGGTCAGTTCCTCGTAGTCGAGCCATCCGAGCTCGCCGCGCTCGAAGGCGGAGAAGAGCGGCGGACAGTTCATGTTGTCGTTATAGGAGCCGCTGGCCATCGTGTCCCACGTACCTATATTATAATTAAACTGGTTGTAGGAGACGTCGTAGTGGTCCATCAGTCCCAGCACGTGGCCGAACTCATGGACGAAGACGCCGATGCCGAGGGGTATGAGCTCGCCGTCGACGGTGTAGCGCAGCTCGTTGCTGATGGCATAGTGGCGGATCTTCTTGCCGTCGTGCTCGGCGGTGAGCCCCCAGTCGGTGTCGAGGTCGGCCGAGTGTGGCCAGATGTAGTCGACGGCGTTGGGATGGGTGGCCTGTCCGATGCCGGCGTAGAAGAAGTAGATATTGTCGACGTAGCCGTCGTCGTCGTAGTCATACTGAGAGAAGTCGACGTCGTCGTCGATCTTCTGGCAGACCTCCTTCACCATCTCGCCGACCATGGCGTCCTGCGTGGGGCGGTCGGTGCCGTAGTAGGTGGCCTCATGGTCGAGCGTGACGGGGCCGACGACGACGAACTCGTGGTCGAAGAGGCGGCCCGACGACTGGTCGTAGAAGTCCATGGCCGAGCCGTTGGCGCCATTGGTCCACGTGAATCCGCGCTCGTTGAGCATGCGGGTGTAGTAGTCCTTAGGGTCGTCGATGCTGGTGAACTTGGTGTCGCTGAACTCCAGGATGACGACGAGGCTCTTGCTCTTGCCGATGGTGGGGAATTTGTTCATGCGGAGCTTGAAGTAGCGAGAGGGGCCCATCTTCTGCCCCTGATAGCGCTGCTGGACGGCGTCGCGGCGCTGCATGGCCTGGCGGTAATCAGCCTCGGTGCGGCGGTCGGGCTCGAGCATGCGGGTCTGCGGATTCCACTGGACGGCGCGGCCGTCGTCGGTATAGAGCTGGTGCCAGAACTCGTCGCCGCGCATGTGGACGGTGACGACGGTGCCGTCGGCCTGGCGCACCTGCTTCGGCGTCGGGTCGGCGGGAATGGCAAAAGCCGTGCCAGCCCCGAGGAGGGCCAGCACGGCTGTGGTGAATATGCTTCTAAAGTTCATAGTTCTCAGTTCATTGTACATTGTACATTATTCATTGTACATTATTTCACGACGATCTTCACGGCCTTTCCGTCAGCCTGGCGGACGATGTTCAGGCCACGGCGGGCACCCTCGAGGCGGCGGCCCTGGAGGTCGTAGACCTGTCCGGTTTGTTGCGTTGACAACGCAACAGACTCGACGCCGTTGGCATAGGGAACAGCCTCAGTGGGCACGGACTCGCCGAGGTCGTAGACGGCGGTGACGCGGTAGTTGCCGTTCTGCTCGACGTTAGCCGTCGTCTCGGCCGTGGTGGCTGCGACGTAGCTGCCGTTATAGACGTTGTAGCCCTGCAGCACGGGAGCCTGTGCGGCGGTGTAGCTGAGCTCGTCGATCATGATGCCGAAGCCGTCGTAGGGCACGTGGAGTGCCACGTACTTGGCGTTCTGCGGGATGCTGACCTTCACCTGCTGCCAGGCCCGCGTGGTGGTGAAGCTGACGGTCTGGATGAGCTGCGTGAAGGAAGCGGGCTCACGGTCGGTGGTGCTGTATCGGATCTCGAGTCGGCCCTGCAGGTCGTTGGTCAGCGTCCAGAACGAGAACTCCGTGCCGCCCTTCACCTCTGGCGAGATGAACCAGTCGTCGTCGCCGGTGATGGGATAGCCGTCGGGCGAGATGTCGAAGTGTCCGAAGTGGATGAGGCACTTCTCACCCTGATGCTGCTTCCACATGGCAGCGTTGGGGTTGCCGCTCTCGGCAGCGCTCCAGGTCATGAAGCCGAGGGGCTGCGAGGCCAGGGGCCAGTAGTTGCCGTAGAGGGTCAGGAAGTATGTCGTGGGCATCTTGTCGCCGTCGATGTTGAGCCATCCCTCGATCTCAGCGGCGTTGCTGAAGGCGGGCTGGTCCTCGAAGTCGAGCACCACCTCGCGGCCGTCGGTCTGGGCGGGAGCCAGCCAATTGAGAGTTGAGAGTTGAGAATTGAGAGTTAAGTCGCTCGGTGCAGGCAATTCTATCTGCTCAGGCGTCAGCTCCACCTCGGCGCTGAGGTTGTTGTCCTGATTATCATCGTCGTAGAGCAGCTCGGCCGAGTAGATGAGCTCGTCGTAGACCGACGAGACGTTGAGCGGGAAGGTCAGCTCAGCCGTCTGGCCGGGCTTCAGGGCCTCAGTGGCCTCAGCCTCGGCGACGATCTCACCGTTGAGGTTGAAGAGCACGCTGTAGTCCGTGGCGTCCGTCGTGCCCATGTTGGTCACGGCGACGCTGACCTCCGTCTGCTGCCCGTTCTTCGGGGCGTAGGGCTTCGAGATGGCCGTCAGGGCCAGGTCGTTGCCCGTGGCCTCGCTGATGGTCCAGTTGTCGGCCCAGATGCGTGCGGCGGGGTCGGGCATGTAGGCCGTCAGGGCCAGCTGTGCGCGCTTGCCGGCGACGCCCTGGAGGGCGAAGGCCACCTCGCGCCATCCGCAGCCCAGTCCGAGCTGGACGGTGTCGCTGGCAGCCACCTGGTCGGCGCCGTTGGTCAGTGCGTCGATGGTGACGTAGCCACCCTTCTTGGCGCCGGGCATGTCGTAGATCCAGAGGCGGAACATGGGCTGTTCGGCCTTGGTGAAGTCGATGATCGGCGTGATGAACGAGGCCTGGCCGTCGGCCGTGCCGTCGTTGAGCAGGATGAGCGAGTAGCCGTCGTTGTTCTGAGCCGTGACGGTGGTGTTATAGATACCCGGGTCGATGTTCCAGGCCACGTGCTGGTCCTGGCTGGGCTTGGTGATATAGGGTTCATGGCGCAGGCCGGTCTTGTCGAGCGGCTCGACGTAAGGCAGGGTGAAGGGCTTGCCCAGGACGACGCCGACGGGCTTCAGCTCGCTCTCGCCCTGGATGCTGGTGGCCGAGACGGCGAGGATATACTGAGCCTGACCGGTGCGCGAGGGGTCGATCATGGCCACTTCCACCTCGGTCTCCGTCAGCTCGGAGGCCACGGGGCGATAGACGGGCCACTGGTCGAAGTGCTGATAGACGGTGTACTTCACCTGCGCGGGATCGACATAGCCGCCGTTCTGGCCCACAGGCTTGATGTTATAGGTCAGCGTGACGCTGCCCTCGTCGTCCTCGCTCCAGAGCATACGCACGCGGTCCATGACGGGCACGTCCTGTCCGGCGAAGGCACGCACCGTGGCGGGCCAGCCCTGGCCCTCAGCATTCTCGGCGACGACGCGCACGTAGTTGAAGCCCTGCTCGGCCGGGACGTTGATGCTCAGCGGCTGGCCGGGCTTGACGTCAGTGGCCTCGCCCAGGAGCTTACCTTCAGGCGTGGTGAAGACCTTGACGCTGCTCAGGCTCGTGAGGGCCTCGCCGGCGATGGTCGTCGAGGGGGCGGTCAGGGTGACGGTGGCGCTCAGTGCGCCCTTGTCGGCAGCCGTGTAGACGACGTCGGCGGGCTGGGCGGGAGCGGCGTCAGTGCTGAACTCGCCGACATAGACGTCGTCGACATACCACGTGTATTCGCCGAAGACGTAGTCGTGCAGTCCGATGTAGTAGGTGCCGTCCTCATCGGGAGTGAAGAAGACGCTGTAGTGCTCGTTGGTCATCAGGTGGTCGGGGTTGAGGGCGTCGATGAGCTTCTTCATGCCGTCGACGCTCTGCGACGTGCCAAGCCAGAAGTCGAGGTTGCTGCGGCCTGAGAGCTTGGCGCGGAACTCATAGACCTTGCCCTTCTGCATGCGGAAGGGGGGCGAGATGAGCCAGTCGTCGTTGCGGCCGGTGTTGTGGCCGTTCTTGCCGTAGAAGTTGTGCGAATAGGGGTTCCACTGCCAGGTGGCGTAAGTGCCGTCGTTGTTGGCATTGATGACGCTCCAGCCGAGGATCTGGTTGTAGGTGTCGAGGTCGTTCTCGTAGGGCATGGCCATGTAGGTGCCGGCGGTGAACTGGTCGGTGGTGGCGGCGGCGCCGAGGCGTCCGTCGGCCTGGACGGCCTGGACGGTGTAGCTATAGTAGGCCAGATGCTCGGGCAGCTCCTTGTCCTGGACGCGGCGCGACGTGCCGCCCTCGGAGACGAGCTTGCCGTCAGGATTGCGGACGACGCGGTAGGTCAGGGCCGAGGCCTCATACTGGCCTCCGAAGTCCTGGTAGCGGCCCGTGGTGGGGGCGTTCCACGTGATGGTGGCGATGTTCTGCGAGTTGACGCTCACCTTGAGGTTGGTCGGAGCGGCGGGCACGTCCTTGCCGCAGACGAGCAGCTGGGTGCAGAGCAGCGTCTCGCTGCCCTCGGCCTCTGGCTGCAGCTCCAGTCGGACGGTGTGCAGTCCTGGCGTGACGTCGGCCATCATCTCGAGCTGCTGGCCGTAGCCGACGTGCTCGGGCAGGTCGAAGAGCTCGGTCTCCACATTATCTATAAACAGCTTGACGCCGAGCTCGCCCGTGGGCGTCGTGCCGTCGACATACTGTGCGGGGGTGGTCAGGCGCAGCGTGAGCAGCAGACCCTCGTCGTCGGTGGTCAGGCTCAGGTCGCTGACGGCCTGCAGCTGGCGTCCGCCGGCGGGCAGGGCCTCGGGCGTGATATAGAACCAGTTGAAGCCCGTGGGCGCATTGCCCAGACGGGTGGTCTTGACCAGTCCGTCGACGGGGTTGAGCACGTCCTCGGGGCGGATGCTGAAGTAGACGGTGCCCTGCTCGAAGTCGTAGTAGTTCAGATAGAAGACGCCGGCCTCGGCGTCCCATGTCATCGGCTGTCCGTAGACGCCGCTCTTGGTGCCCTCGACGTCGCCGATGTATTCATAGGAGGCGTCGAGCGGATTGACGCGGGCCACCCAGAGCGACTGCCGTCCGCCGTTGCGCAGCAGGGCATAGAGCTGTCCGTCGATGCAGAAGAGGTCGCCCGGGTTGACGTTGTCGAACTGGTCGTTGCCGTTGTAATGGCAGATCTCGCCGACGCGGCGCAGCTGTCCGCTGATGGTGTCGACGATGTTCAGGTAGTAAGGCTGCACCTTGTTCACCGTGTTGCCCATCGAGATGGCATAGACCTGTCGGTTCTTGGCGTCGTAGCACAAGCCACGGTAGGGGATGCCCGACTGTCCGTCGCACTTGATGGTCCACTTCTCGCCCACCTGCTGCATGGTCTGCTTGGAGAACTTCGTGATCTCGGCACCGGTGATGCCGCCAGTGCCCTGCTGGGGCCGGTAGCTATAGAAATAGCTCTCCGTAGGCACGGAGTAGGGCGATATGTCGTCGTTGCTCACCAGCGTGTCGCACTTCCATGCCCACTGGCCCTGCTCATTGAAGAGGTTGAAGCCGACGAGGCCGCAGAAGCCTGTCTGGTCGTTCTCATCGGCACGGCCGGCAAAGTTGTTCTGGCCGCGGAAGCGGTAGAACGTGTCGTCATCGGCTGCCCACGGCGTGCGCTTCGGGGCCTTCGCCACGGGGCGGCGCCCGCCGTTGGCGTCCATATACTGCTGAAGGGCCACGCGGTCGGCCTCAGCCGTCATCGGGTCGGCCTGAGCGGCGGCGGCCGTCGTGGCGGCTGCCGTGGCCTTGCGGGTGGGGTCACCTGTTGCGCCGCCCAGTTCGGGCATGCGGAACACTGACTGCGCCCCTGCCGTGGCCGTGGCCGCGAGCGTCAGGGCGACAAGCATTTGTCTGAGTGAGTTCTTTTTCATAAGCTTCGTTTTGGTTTTATTTGTATGGTTTTATTGAATTCAAACAATGGCTGGATTATAACTGCCCGCAAAAATAACGCTTTTTGTTTAAAACAGCAACTGATTTTGCCGATTCTGTTTTCATTTTCTTGAAAATGCAACGTTTTTGGCTGTCCGCGAAGCCGCCGTCGGCCGGCGATGGCCGAGGGCCCGAAAAACCGTAAAACGGCGCTTTTCAGAGGTAATATACCCCTATATTACTTCCGAAAAGCACCGCTTTGCGCTCTCCGCCGCGCCGCTGCCGACGTCGGGAAGGGGCGGATGAAAGGAATAAATGTGGTTAAAATTCGATGAAATCTTCATTTTTTGCAAAATAATTAGTAATTTTGTGGCCGAAATGAAGATGAAATGCCTGCTGACCGGACTGACGCTCATGCTGGCGGTGCTCACTATGCGCGGCGCCGCCCTGACTGACTCTGTGACGATGCTCAAGGCGCAGGCCGACGAACTGTTCAACAGCGAGCAATACTCCAAGGCGCTCGACGTCTACATCGACGCCCTCGACGCCGCCGAACGGGCCGGCGACCGGCGGATGAGCATCGCCATCACCGGGAACATTGCCAACATCTATGCCATCTCGGACGAATACGAGCGCTGCGAGCACTACATCAAGATGGGATACGAGGCGGCCACAAAGCAGGGCGACACCGACCTCACGGCCAAGTTCATCATCAACAGCGTGGGCATCTACTGCGCGATGAACGACGCCGCCAGGGCCCGCCGACAGCTGGAGCTGATGAACACGAATCCGCTGACCGACACCGTCCTCTGGCGATTCTACACCATCCATTACGCCGGCGACGTATGCCGCCTGGAGGGCAACTACGAGCGGGCCCACCAGCTGGCCGCCGAGGCCCTCGACTATGCCCTGAGCCGACACATGGGACTGCGCTACGAGCTGGTGGAATACAGCGAGCTGGCCAGCATCGCCCTCGCACAGGAACGGCCGCTCGACGCCCTACCCTATCTCCGGCAGCACCTGCACAAGGCCGACAGCGCCGACAGCCGCGAGCTCTACGCCACGTCGTGCCACATGCTGGCCGAGGCCTACCAGAAGGCGGGCTATGAGGACAGCGCCCAGTTCTACAGCTCAATCTACAACACGCTGCGCGACAGCGTCATCGACCAGCGCCAGCTGGCCGCCGCCAAGGAGAAGCTCTATCAATACGAGAACCGCCGCACACAGGGCCGCATCTCGTCGCTCAACGACCAGGTGACGCGCCAGTGGTGGCTACTGGCCGTCGTCGTCGCCCTCAGCATCATCGCCCTCACCTTATTATATATAAGGAGAAATAAAACTATAGAAGCCCCCTCGGGGGCCGTAGGGGGGGCTATTCCCTCGGGGGCCGTAGGAGGGGCTTCTGAGCCATCTGTTGAATTCTCGTCCTTAGACCGCACGCCCATCCACCTGAACGACGAGCAGGTGCGCGAGCTGGCCGACCGCATCGACGCCGTGATGAGCGACGTCAGCATCATCAGCGACACCGACTTCTCGCTGCAGCAGCTGGCCCAGCTCGTCGACTCGAACACGAAGTACGTCTCCTACACCATCAACGAGGTGCACGGCAAGACGTTCAAGAACCTGCTCAACGAGCGGCGCATCGACGAGGCCGCACGCCGCCTGCAGGACCACGAGCACTACGGCAACATCACCATCCAGGGCATCTATCAGGAGCTGGGCTACAACTCCGCCGCCGCCTTCATCCATGCCTTCAAGAAACTGAAGGGCATGACGCCCTCACAATTCCAGAAGGCCGCCAACGCATAATGCCAAGAAGAGAGTTCCACCGCGAATGACGGCGCAGCCATTCCCCTCCCTTCAAGGGGAGGGGAGTGGCTGCGCATGATTTGTGACTGAACCTTATATATGAGTGTTTTGCAAAATCTGCTTCCTGGGAGCACTCTTTAATTCTTTCTTAACGAATGGCATTTTCCCCTAAAAACAATCTTAAAGGACCTTTTTGTTTGTTAGTTTCTTGAAAATAAAAAACAAAACGACGTTTTTTGCGTCGTTTTCGCTACGATTTCGTATATTTGCCAGCAAATTCGTTTTCAATTCATTAACTAACAAACTTAAGCGTATGAAAAAATTTACTAAGTTTTTCCTCGCAGCACTGGCACTGACCTTCAGCGCCAACATCGCTGCACAGGACGCGCAGGAGGTGGTCTACAACTCTTGCGGTTACGACGTGAACGCTAAGAAGATGATTAACTTCACGTGGACGGCCGAGGGATTCAAGTCGGCTGACGCGCCCGAGGCACAGAACATCTCGGCTCTGGGCTACAAGCGTGACTCCATCTTCTACACCCTCAGCGCCAACGGCGACCAGCAGACGCTGACCGCCATGCACGCCGAGACGTTCGAGCAGGTCAGCCAGGTCAGCGGCCCGCAGAACGCCGCCTGCGGTCTGCCCATCCAGCTTTATTCCACCACACAGTATCCCCTCGGCACCTTCGCCATCGCTGCAGCCAAGGAGGAGGGCGTCGGCACACGATTCTATACGGCCGTGCTCGACGAGCAGAAGGCCGAGCTGAAGCGCGTCACGACCCTCTGCTACTGGTATGACGACGCTGCGAAGACCAGCATCCGCCCGCTGGCATTCTTCTTCAGCTATGCCAACCCCTACTTCGTCTATGTCAAGCGGCAGGGCGGCGAAGAGAGCCTCTGGATGGGACAGCTCAACATCATGACGGGCGCCATCACTGAGACGGGCGTCATCGACGTCATCAAGAACGTCGACCCGGAGAAGGCCGTCGCCTCCATCTATCCCATCGGCTACACCAACTACCTCGTCATCAGCCCCGACGGCAAGGAGAACTCCAGCATCTACACGTTGCCCACGTTCGCACAGAACGGCGTCGTCAACTGCCAGCTGCAGACGAAGGCCAAGACCGTGCTCGCCAGCTGCTATCAGCGTCCGTCGACCGTCACTGGCGGCATGACGGGAACGCCCATCGCCAAGATTCAAGACCTGAAGTGCGAGATCGACGGCACCAAGATCACCGTCACCTTCACCATGCCGGCAGCTGACGTAAAGGGCAATCCCCTGGTAGCTGACGACTGGGCTGCCAGCCAGGATTATTCCCGCCAGGTCACGGCCAACGCCTACATGGAGGGTAGCTTTATTACCATGGCCAAGCCCGAGGGCGTCAACTACTTCTTCCCCGGCGACAAGGTGACACTGACGGGCGACCTGAGCACCATCTACGGCGTGACCAACCCCAACGGACTCCACTGCTTCACCGTCGCCACATCGCCCGCTAACGGCTATACCGGCAAGACGATGAACTACAACTCGGTCTTCGCTCTCGTCGGAGGCGCCAAGCCCGAGCCTGTCACCAACGCCAAGGCCGAGAAGTCGGGCGCCAACAGCGCCACCTTCTCATGGACCGCTCCCACCGCCACGGAATACAGCGACTGGGGCTATGAGTTCGACGGCTCGAACCTGAGCTACAGCATCGTGCGCAACGTCGACGGCGTCGTCGTCGCCGAAGGCATCACCGAGTGCACCGCCGAGGTCGACAACCTGGCCAAGGAGCCCGGCGACTACGACTTCAGCGTCTATGCCGTGGCTAACGGCACGCAGAGCGCCGCAGCTGCCACCAACGCCATCAACTGCCAGCCCCCGACCTACGACTTCCTGGCCTACAACAACACGACGAAGACCATGGTGGCCTTCAACCTCGACGAGGCCTTCACCCACACCGACTGGATGAAGAACAACGACATCCAGAGCGAGGTGGGATTCGTACGCGGACAGAAGCTCTACACCGCCAGCTTCAACTTCAACAACAACAACCCCAGCTATGCCTATGGATGGCAGACCTTCGTCATCTTCACTGCCGAGAAGCTGGAGCGCCAGGGCTACAACACATCTAACTACTGGTATCCCAACAACGGACAGATCATCCGCCACCTGACCACTGCAGCCTTCGATCCCGTACAGGATCGCGCCTTCGGCATCGCTCACGACACCGTCCGCAATGCCGACCAGCAGGCCGTCGCACTGAAGTACTACGTCGTCGACGTCGACACCGTCGCCAGCTACACGCTGCAGAACCGCATCGTCGCCGAGCTCGGCACGTGGAAACTCAACGATGCTCAGCAGAACGCCAAGGCCGTCATGGCCGTCGCTGCCTTCAACAAGAAGTTCTATGCTGCCGTCGCCAACCGCGAGAACGGTCAGGTCAAGTATGAGCTCTGCACCTTCAACCCCATGACGCAGCAGCTCGACCGCATCGCCGACATCGCACTCGACATCGACCCGAGCTACGGTGCACAGTTCATGCTGGCTACGGCCGACAAGCTCTACCTGGGCTACAACGCTCCCGAGAAGAACACCGTGCTCTATGAGATCAGCACCGCCGACGGCGCACTGACCAAGGTCCTCGAGTTGGACGGACAGTACACCTATGCCTACCAGAAGCCTTCGGTCGTCGCAAAGCCTGCCAAGCAGATCGGCCCCATGACCGCTCCCACCATCACCCGCGATGAGGAGACGGGCAAATACAACGTCGAGCTGACCCTGCCCACCACCTATGCCGACGGCACGGCCATCACTGACGAGCTGCGCGTCCGCGTGCTGCAGGACGGCGTACAGCTCACGCTCAGCCCCATCGTCAGCCCCGACACCAAGGTTGAGATCACCGACCTCAACGTCGCCGAGGGCCTCCACCTGCTCACCTTCATCACCATCGAGCCGTTCTCGCCCTCAACAGGCACGTCGTGCATCGCCACGAACGTGATCAACGGCCCGGCCAAGCCCAACGCTCCCACCAACGTCGTGGCTGAGATGTTCGGCGACAACGAGGCTCAGGTCAACTGGACCGCTCCCACCACAAGCATCTGGGCCGACTGGGGCGCCACGATCGCAGCCGACGCCAAACTGACCTACATCGTCGAGGTCACTCAGACGGGTGAGGTCATCTCCGAGGAAGGTCTCGTCGATGCCGAGTGGTATGCTGAGCATATCGCTGATTACAACGGCCAGTACAGCTTCACCGTCTATGCCGTCAACGGCACGCAGAAGAGCGCCGGCGCCGAGTCGAACCTCGTCGAGGTCGTCGGACAGCTCGATCCCACCGCCATCAGCGCCGTCAGCACCGACGCCGCCACGACGGTCGGCATCTACAACGAGGCCGGTGTGCGCACCGACCGCCTGCAGCGTGGCCTCAACATCGTCCGCCGCGCCGATGGCAAGACCGTCAAGCTCATCGTGAAGTAATTCCCGACATTAAGCGATAAAAAAGAATCCTGGGCGAAACCGCAATGGTTTCGCCCAGGATTGTTTTAGGGGAACCGAGCCCCTCGAGGGCCTCCCCCGACCCCTCCGAAGGAGGGGAGTTGGCTGGCGCACTGTCCGCCGCAGATGACGGCGCAGATGACTAATGGAAATGACGGCGCAGCCAGCTCCCCTCCTTCGGAGGGGTCGGGGGAGGCTTAGCACTGTCCGCCGCGGATGACGGCGCAGATGACTAATGGAAATGACGGCGCAGCCAGCTCCCCTCCTTCGGAGGGGTCGGGGGAGGCTTCGCACTGTCAGCCGCAGATGACGGCGCAGATGACTAATGGAAATGACGGCGCAGCCAGCTCCCCTCCTTCGGAGGGGTCGGGGGAGGCTTCGCACTGTCCGCCGCGGATGACGGCGCAGATGACTAATGGAAATGACGGCGCAGCCAGCTCCCCTCCTTCGGAGGGGTCTGGGGAGGCTTTTTTCACCCTACGAACCTCGCGAAGGCCTCATCGTAGGGCGACGTGCGGGCCAGCTGGCCGTCGACGAGGCAGACCAGCTCGATGCGCCCGCGGAAGCAGAGCTGGCCGTCAGCGACGCGGTAGAGGTCCTGATGGAAGACATACTTGATACCGTCCTTCTCCAGTCGCAGACAGGAGCGGAACTCGTCGTCGGGGCGCAGCGGCGCCTTATATTGCAGCTGCATGCGGGCCACGACGGCGTCGGCGCCCTGGCGGTGGAGCTCGGCGAAGCTCAGGCCGCACTCCTTGAGGAAGAGGTGGCGCGTGTGCTCGCAATAGTGGATATACTGGGCGTTGTTGACGATGCCTTCGATGTCGCACTCGTAGTCGCGCACCTGCATCACGGTCTCAAAGTGGTAGTTCATTCTCGTTTCCTTAAATAACTGATGGATTTCTCTTTTAACCATATTGAAGTTAGAGACCCCACCCCCAACCCCTCCCCTTCTTGCGTCCCTTCGGTAGCAAGCGTCCTTCGGCCGAGCGGAAGGGAGGGGAGTAGCTGCGCCGTCATTTCCGTCGGGCAGTGCGGCAGCCCCTCCTCCCCTTGGGGGAGGTTGGGTGGGGCTTCTCCCCTCCTTCGGAGGGGTTGGGGGAGGCTTATTCTCGTTTCCTTAGATATTCATATCCGAAGCGACAGCGGAGGCAGTCGCGGCGGTCGCAGTATTCTTTCTTGAGCTGGATGAGGGCCTGGGAGTCGCCGGCCGTCTTGACCTCCAGTCCGCACTCGCGCCACATGCGGATGATGTGGTTCTGCTCAGCCCGCAACTGCTCGAGGAAGTCGAAGGCGCGGTCGCACAGTTCCTCCTTCTGTCGGTGCCGCCCGACGGCGAAGAGCATCGGGATGATGGTGTTGATGAGGAGGAGGTTTGTCGATGAAACCGAGAGATTTTTCGGATTTTTCGTACTTTCTGAGCCAAACGTGTAGTGCGTCTCCCAGTAGGGCGTGACGTGGGTCTGCATCAGCTGGCGCGCCTTCTCGAGCGTGTCGCACTCGAGCAGTACGCTCAGTCCGGCCCGCCGCTCATAGTAGAGGTTGGCCAGCTGCGAGATGCGGATGTGGGGAAAGTTCTGCGGCCGGAGCCGGAGGAAGCGCCAGACGGCATGGTTCATCGGCGTCATCGAGAACTTATGCGCCAGGTAGCGATATTCGTTGCGCAGCCGCTGGAAGTAGCCCTCCTGCAGGGCCGCCTCACGATAGCGCTCAGGCACGGCCGCCTCGTCGAGCAGTCCGGCCTGGCCCATGAAGATGGCCTCCACCTGGAACAGGTCGTCGCGGTGCTTGCCGACGGCGCCGAGAGGCACCTGCTGGGCCCACAGCTCGAAGGCCTCGCCGTTGATGCCGAAGCCGTAGTTGCGGGCCAGGGTGACGAAGTAGGCGTCCTCCCACGAGCCGTCCTTCAGCCGGGCGCGCTGCTCGATGGCGCGCGTCTTCTGCTCCAGCCGCTCGGTCTGCAGGGCCGCCATCCAGGCGTGCACCATGAGGGGCGTCAGCTGCGGGATGATCTTATAGCAGGGCGGATAGTGGTCGGTGCGGAGCAGCTCCTCATAGTGCTCGCCGACCTCGCGCGGCACCTCGATGACCATCTGTGGCACGTACTGGCCCTGCGAGTTGCGCACGTCGGCATCGGCCTCGGCGACGACGTGCAGCACGACGTTGTCGTAGCGCGGGTCGCGGTCGTGATGGTGCACATACCAGTCGCTCGAGCGCACGTGAATCTCGACGTTGCCCACCCATAGCGTGCCCCCGATCTTCACCTTCGCGTTGAAGAAGTCGGGGCCCGCGTTCTGATTGTGCAGTCCGGGGTCGAGCAGCTCGACGTCGCGGCCGTCGGTCGTCGCCAGCGGTCGCAGCGGCAGCATGCGGTGCTTCCAGACGTAGTGTAGCAGTCGTTCCTCCATGCTTGTAATCTTATTCTTCTATATAACTAAGTTACAGACCCCACCCCCAACCCCTCCCCTTGAAGGGAGGGGAGGAGCCCTTCCCAACCTCCCCCCCCAAGGGGAGGAGTGGCTACCGCGCAGCCCGACGGGGATGACGGCGCAGCTTCTCCCCTCCCTTCAAGGGGATGACGGCGCAGCTTCTCCCCTCCCCTCAAGGGGATGACGGCGCAGCTTCTCCCCTCCCTTCAAGGGGATGACGGCGCAGCTTCTCCCCTCCCTTCAAGGGGATGACGGCGCAGCTACTCCCCTCCCCTCAAGGGGATGACGGCGCAGCTACTCCCCTCCCCTCAAGGGGAGGGGTCGGGGGTGGGGTCTGTATTATTATAATTCATTTTTACTTTCGATTATTCGAAAAGTTTGTTGCAAAGTTAGGCATTATCTGCGAAAAATGTGTAACTTTGCACCAAAATAATTCCTAAAACAATGAAAAAGACCAAACTACTGCTCGTTCTGGCCATGGCCGTGCTGACGTCGGCGCCAGCTGCAGGACAAAAGAAACCAACCGTCGAGAAGCGCGAGCGCTTCGAGTTTTCGTTCGAGCTGCCGGCCTACGTCGAGCAGCTGAAGCAGGAGCTGACCTATCCCCTGAGCTGGGAGAACTCGGGCATCAAGAGCTTCAAGAAATGGCAGAAGAAGGCCCGCCAGCGCGTGTTCGACTGCATGATGACGCCCCCTCGTGCGGCCGCCGCATGGGACATGAAGATCGTGGCCGAGGAGCAGCGCGACGGCTACCGCGCCCTGCGCATCGCCTTCAATCAGAATGCCTATGCCCGCACGGAGGCGCTCGTGCTCGTGCCCGACGGCGAGGGTCCCTTCCCGGCCGTCAACCTACTGCACGACCACGGCGCCCATCTCTATATCGGCAAGGAGAAGATGATCCGGCCGTTCGGCGTCGAGCAGGCCGTCATCGACGATGCCGACGCGTGGGCGAAGAACCTCTACGGCTCGCAGTACGTCGGCGACTACCTGGCCCGCCACGGCTACGTCTGCTTCTCGGCCGACGCACCCATGTGGGGCGAGCGCGGCCGCGAGGAGGGCGTCGACCGCTCCAAGTATGACATCATCGCCGGCAACATGATGATGCTGGGGCGCGACCTCTGCGGGTTCATGCACTATGACGACATCGCGGCCACCGAGTTCATGGCCACGCTGCCATGGGTCGACCCGCAGCGCATCGGATGCATGGGATGCTCCATGGGGGCCTATCGCGCATGGATGCTCTCGGCCCTGAGCGACCGCATCCGGGCGGGCGCCGCCATCTGCTGGATGGTGACGACCGACGTGCAGATGTCCACCGCCGACGGCAAGCGCGAGTATGGCGGCTTCGCCAACTGTCTGCCCGGCCTGCGCCAGTGGCTCGACTATCCCGACATCGCCTCGCTGGCCGCCCCCAAGCCGATGCTCTTCATCAACGGCACGCAGGACCACCTCTTCCCCGTGCGGGGTGTCAAGCAGGCCTTCGAGCAGATGCACCGGACGTGGCGCCGGCTGGGTGCCGACGACCGCCTGACGACGGAGCTGTGGGACGTGCCCCACTCCTGCGGCGTGGAGATTCAGAAGTACATGCTCGACTTTTTCAACCGCAATCTGTAGCCCGCATTGCGCAAGCAGCGCCATATATCCTCTCTTGAATTAAACAAAGAAAGAACGAGAAACGGTGCTTTTTGAAAGTAATATACCCCTATATTACCTTCAAAAAGCACCGTTTCTTCATTTTCTCCGGATTCCCGCCCGGTTGGACTTCCAGCCCTCAACGCTTCATCCCCCCTGTACTCCTAAAATCCCAGAATCCTGAAATCCTTAGAATAAAACAAAAAACAACTCCTTAGAATAGAACGAAATCACAACTCCTCAGAAGAGTCGTCAGCGCGACGGCCAGCAGCTCCGCGACGAAGCAGAGGCGCAGGCTGACGCGCAGGTCGGCCGTCGTGAGCTCGCGCGGGTTGTGGCCGATGTAGGGCTTGACGACGGCCTCGCCGAAATAGTCGTGGGTGCCGCCAAACCGACAGTCGAGGCATGCGGCGAGCGCCGCCTCGGGCCATCCGCTGTTGGGCGACGCATGGCACGGCCCATAGCGGCGGACGAAGGGCAGCAGCGGCTCGCTATGTGTGCGGCGTGTGCCCAAGAGCAGGGCCATGCGGTAGCCCGCGAGCATGAGGAGGGCCGTCAGCCGTGCGGGAATATAGTTGGCGACGTCGTCGATGCGGGCGGCCCAGCAACCGAAGTCGCGGTAGCGATCCGAGCGATAGCCGATCATCGAGTCGAGCGTGTTGACCATCTTGTAGGCCATCATGCCGGGCACGCCGAGTAGCGCCAACCAGAACAGCGGCGCCACGACGCCGTCGCTCAGGTTCTCGGCCAGCGTCTCGAGGGCGGCCGTGCGCACCTCCTGGGCCGACAGCCGCGCCGTGTCGCGGCCCACGATGCGGCTCACCTGCCGGCGGCCGTCGTCGAGCGAGCGGTCGAGGGCCAGGAAGACGTCGCGCACCTCGCGCCGCAGCGTCCTTCCGGCCAGACAGAAGAAGATGAGGACGACGCTGACGACAAGGGCTGCCCCCGCCGACCATCGGTTGACGGCGTCAATGAGCAGCCATGTCAGCAGGAAGACCAGCAAAAGACTTCCCACGGCCAGGGCGGCGCCCGCGGCTTTGCGGCGGCGCCCGCGGTTAAGCCTGTGCTCCCAGAAACTGATCCATCGGCCGAAGCCTACCACGGGGTGCGGCAGCCAGGCGGGATCGCCCAGCAGCTGGTCAAAGAGCCATGCCAGGGGCACGACCAGACGTGACATCAGCAACATAGTTCGTTCCTCTTAACTAAGTAACAGACCCCACCCCCGACCCCTCCCCTTGAAGGGAGGGGAGCTGCTGCGCCGTCATCCGCGGTAAGCAGTGCGGTAGCCACTCCCCTCCCCTCAAGGGGAGGGGTCGGGGGTGGGGTCTGTAATGTTATACATTCATATTTACTTTCGTTAATCGAAAAGTTACCTGCAAAGTTACGAATAATTTTGCAGAACGGAACTATTTCACCACTACTTTTTTGCCGTCGACGATGTAGACGCCCTTGCCGAGAGGGCTGCCGGCCTTCAGCTTCTGGCCGGCCATGTTGTAGGTGCCCTTGGCGGGTCGCGACGGCAGCGTGAGCATGGTGATGGCGGTGAGCTGATAGCGCAGCTCGGCAACCTCGCTGTCGGCATAGCCGGGGGCGGTGGCGATGGCCTTGATGACCATGTCGTCGGTCAGGGCGATGGGCGCGGTGTAGCGCTGGCGCGTCGGACTGTCGCACGGGCAGCTGTCGTCGAGCGTGTAGTATATCGTGGCCCCGGGCAGACTGCACGAGAGGGCAATCATCGTCCCGGCCTCATAGTCCTGACCGGGCTGATAGTCGGCCACGGGCATGGGGCAGACAAAGCCCGCCTCGTCCTTCACCTCGACGACGACGACGGTCTGCACCGAAGGATCGTCCTCCATGTGCAGCACGACGGCCGTCGTGCCGTAGGCCTCGCCCGTGACGGTCAGCACGGCGCGGCCCTCAGCGTCGAGCGTGAGGACGTCGACGGGCGTGCTGGCCACCATGTCGCCCAGCATCTTCACCGTCACCTTGCTTCCGGCGGCAGCCTCAATGGGCAGGGCCTGGACGGCGAGCGTCGACGACTGGTCGTAGACGACGTGGAGGGCGCTGTCGGCCACGAGTTGCTCGACGACCTGCTCGATGTCGAAGTCCTGCGTGAACGGCTGTCCCATCGCGACGCCGGCATAGCTCTCGACGGCGCCGCTGACGGTGAGCGTCAGCTTTTGTCCGGCGGGCAGGGTCGCATCGGGCACAAAGCGCACCCTCTGCGCCAGCATGCTCTGCTCGGTCTGCCCTTCGGCGCCGACCAGCTCAAGCCGTCCGGCCACGGGCTCACCACTGCGGCTGATGCTGACGCGGCCGTCGGCCGTCAGGGATGTGCCGAGCATGTACTTATCGAAGTCCACCAGCACCTGGCGCGGCGTGGCCTTCACGCCCGCTACCTGCGGCTCGCCGAGCTGCATCATGGCCTGGTTGACGTCGAGTTGCGGCGGCGGCACGGGCAGCCATTCTGAGTACTCCGTGCGGTAGCCCTGCTTCTCATACTTCACCTGCCAGAGGCCCGTGGGCACCATCCAGCCGTATTCGCCGTTCTCATTGGTCAGCTGCGGGTTCACCTGACCGTAGTGCTCGGCGTCCCACATCGTCACGCGGTCCACCTCGTCGCCATAGATGTCCTTCACCGTCTCCTTATAGAACACGGTGGCCGTGGCGCCTTCGAGGCGGTTCGACTGGACACCCTCATAGACGAAGCCCGAGGGGTCGAGCGTGCCGTCGGACGTAGGCTTGAAGGGGCCGGGGCCTTTCTTCTTCGGATATTCCGGGCAGGAGCCCTCCTCCACGCACTTCGGACAGTTGCCGCCGCAGCCCTGATGGCACTTCAGCTCCGACCGCTCGATGGAGAACACCTCGAGGGCGGCCTCCATACGCTCCTCGTACATGCTGTTCGAGAGCATCGTCAGACCGATCTTGGCTATAGCCAGAGCCAGGCCCGAGAACGAGGCGCCGCTGGTGGGGATGAGTGCGGCGAAGCATCCCAGCGAGGCCACCAGAGCCACGATGTCCGACGAGATGGCCGTGATCATGTAGGGCACACACCAGCGTCCGAACGAGTCGATGTCGCCCCGCAGCTTGTCGGCGGCCGCCTGGTCGTCGGGGCACGGGTTGGGTATGGCCTGGCGGATCTTGTTCAGCGCCATGCCGTTGTCGCGGAACTTCGAGTAGGTGGAGTAGAGCGACCAGAGGCTGGCCAGCGAGCCGGCAAACTTGCCCACCTTGAACTTTGTGCAGAACGAGCGCACTTTCTCCAGTCCGCTGGTGCGCAGCAGGTTGAGCTCCAGCTTCGACTCCAGCCACCAGCGCTGCATGCGGCTCAAGTTGGGGTCGGCCAGCTTCTTGCCAATCTCGACCGAGGTATTCTCGGCCATGTAAATCCAGTAGTTGAACTTCGTGATGGAGGCTTCGGCCACCTCGGCAATCTTGCCCAGATAGTCCTGGAACTTGTCGAGATATTCGCCCATCTTCTCCAGACTCTTCACCCAGTCGCCGTCAGCCTTCGACGAGATGTTCATTCGGGCGGCAGCCGCGCCGCTGACCGTGATGCGCAGGTCGTTCTTCAGGTCGACGAACTCCCATCCGCCGTCGGCGCGGGCCAGGGTGTAGACGCTGGTGCCGTCGTCCAGCCGGCCCTGCTCGTAGCCCTCGGCCCTAAGCATGGCCTCGCTGGTGCCGGCGGCGCTGCTCGTCGTGATGCCCTCGGCCAGGTCGGCAGCCAGCTCGTTGAGCTTCTGGGCATAGCCGCTGATGCCGGCGAAGAAGTCGGCGATGGCGCCACCCTCCTGCCACAGGGCATCCACCTCGGCAATGAGTTGCTCGACGGTCTTCGTGCTGACGTCGGGGGCGGCGTTGACGTCCAGTCCGCGCCACTGCATGTACTCGGCCAGCTTCCGGTCGATCTGCTCGGTGGGGATGGCCCCCTCGTTGCCGGCGGCAGCGGCCGTCTCGCCCTGGGCGACGAGCGTGCCGAGGTCGCTGAGCAGCTGGGCACCCTCGCCCTCGTCGGCCCGGAACTGCTCGTCGAACCAGCCGACGACGTCGTCGGCAGCCTGGCGCGAGCCGATGGCCTCACGGTGGTAGAAGGGTTCGACGAGCACGCTGTTGGGGATGTTGCGTGTGTTGAACTTCGCGTAGGCTATCCAATGATTTTTGCGTTGGTTGTAGTGTGCCCAGGCGATGGTCTCGCCGCCGTCGGGGCCGTCGCCCCAGATGTGGAGTGCCACGGCGTAGACCTTCGTCGTGTCGTTGTCCGAGAGGTTCACCTCGAAGGTGAAGTCGGTGTTGTAGCCGTCCTCATTGCTGTAGCCGTAGGAGGCGGGCGAGGCCTTGCCCGTCTGGTAGTTGAACATCACCTCCTGACTCTCCAGGTGCACGGGGTGGTGGTTGAAGAACAGCATCTTCGTCCACAGCGGCACCACGCCGTTGGGGTCGTAGACCACTGTCTTCGACTCCGTCTGGTAGCTGGTGTCCTTCCATTTGTAGGGCTTGATGACGGCGTAGATGTTGTGCTTGCTCAGCGCCGTGGGACTGCTGAGCTGGCACTGGGCCTGCCAGGTGCCGTTCTTCTGGATCTGCGCCTGGCCGATGGGCGTGCCGTCGTCCATCACTGTCACCTCGTAGTAGGGCGGGGCGGGCGGCGTCCAGACTGCAGCGGCGCTGCTGGCGCGGCGGGGGCCACGGGCACCGGCAGGCTCCTCTTCCTCATAATACTGGGTGGTGCCGCTGACGATGAACAAGGCTGGACGAGCAGCTCCTGCACGTAGATGCCCGACTTGCTGACGCTGACGTCGGTCGTCTCGAGCACTTCGCGATACTGCTTTCCACCGAGCGTATAGCTGAGGTAGGCCTCGGGCATGGCGGTGCCGGCCTCAAGGGGCACCGTCATGATGCTCAGGCGTCCGCCCTCGTCAATATGGGGCCACTCCACGGTGAGCTTGCGGTTGTAGCGGTCCCAAGTGGCCGTGGCTGCCGTCATGGCGATGCCGCCGGGACGATAGTCGCCGCCGGTGGTGATGTCGTCGATAGAGACAGCTGAGAGCCAGGGCCGTCCGTCCATGTAGGGCTGGTACTGGCGGTAGCTCCTGTAGGCCGTGGGGATGGAGAAGCCCTCGGGCAGGTAGAACTCCAGGCGGCAGTCGGTGGGATAGAGGCTCGCGTCGTAGCTGGTGCCCAGCATGCGCTCCTTCAGACCCTCGAAGGCCACCTTGACGCCGAACGAGCAGTCGTAGCCCACCTTCGCCTCGGTGGGGCTGCCCACGCGTCGCTCGCTGAGGTTCGTCTCCAGCTGCGTCTGGGTGTAGGGCACTCGACTGAATGCGACCTGGGCCATGTGGCCCTGACCGACGCTGACCGTCTGGGCCACGTAGTCCTCGTCGGCCATGTAGAGCTCCAGCTGTCGGCGGCTGTTGATGCCCTGATACTGCGGTCCCTTCGACATGGCCGCCACGAGGTAGTCGCCGTCGGTCAGGTCGGTGAACGTGGCGAAGGTGCGGTCGCCGAACTCATGCTTGGTGATCAGCTCACCCGTCCGGGCATTGAAGAGGAGTACGGCGGGATGGCTGCTGACCGACATCGAGTAGCGGGCATGGATATAGCCCCGCTCGACGATGGGCAGCACGATGCTGACCATGCCGTCCTCGCCGACGGTGCCCTCGGCCTCGGCGGGCTCCACCCGGCCGCGGGTGTCGGTGGCGCTGACGTGGAGCCGTGAGCCCACGGGCAGCGCGCTGTAGAGGACGTAGGAGGGATAGCGCACCAGATAGTCGCTGATGAGCGTGTCGCGCCCGTCGGGCAGCGTCGCGGTGAACGTGTACTCCAGGCTGCGGCCGTCGCCGTAACCTTGCTCCACGGCGGGCGTCTCACCCTCGGCCACGGCGGCCTGATAGGTGTGGCTGAGCAGGATGGTGGTGCCGCGTGCCGGCTGGAAGACGGTGCGGAAGACGGTAGTGTCCCGCAGGTTGGCGTTGAACGACAGTGCGCCGTGCAGGGGCGACGTCACGGTGATGGTGCTCATCGTGGCGGCCACCTCGCCGACGGCATGTCCGGCGGCGTCGGTGGTCAGAAGGGTGCGCGCGCCGGTGGAGCCGTCGGGCAGCACCTGGGCCACGTCGACGGTGGCACCGCTGATGCCCTGGCGCGTCAGCGAGTCGACGACGGTGAAGCTGGCGGTGGTCGTCGCGAGCTGTCGGAGCAGCAGGCGGATGGCGGTGTCGGCGCCGTCCTGCCCGACGACGTATCTCAGCGTGTCGGGCTGCTCGTAGCGGGCGGCCAGCCGGTGGCCTAAGAGCATGAAGACGCTGAGGGCGTCGCCGTCGAGCACGTCGCTGATGGTCGTGCCCCGCTTGAGGTAGGTGCCGTCGGCCCTACGCCACGTCGTGGTGTAGTCGTCCTCGTCGAGGGTCTGCCCGTCGCTGCCCTCGAGGGCGACGGTCAGCGTGCGGGGCGTGCGCAGACTGCCGAAGCAGATGCTCTGGTCGGCCTCGCCCACGAAGATGTTCTCCAGGCGCGCCGCCACGTCGCCCGTGGTCGTACGCAGCACCAGGTCGTAGACGGTGTTCGCCGTCAGATAGCGGAACTCATAGTCGTTGTGCGGGCCGACGAGCTGTGTGCGCTTGATGCCCGAGCGACGGTCGGTCAGCTCCAGGTGCATGCCCTTATAGAGGGCCAGCGTCGCGGCGTCGGCCTCAGCCATGAGGCAGACTGTCAGCGTGACGCCCGTGGCATCCATCGGCACGATGGTCATCTCCTTCCAGTAGTCGGCCGACTGATAGAGCGCGACGGCCTCGAGCGGCACGCAGACCACGATGTCCTTCGTGTCCTGGAAGGGCATGAACTCCTCGGCCTGCTCTGCCCCGCTGTAGAGCACCTTTTCGATTCTGAACTTGGGCGGCATCAGTGCGAGGCAGGTCAGCGTCTTCACGTTCGAGCCCCAGAAGGCGGTGCTTTCGATGGTCGTGATGGTAGCGGGGAGCACCAACTCAGTGAGGTTCTTCATTTGCTCCGCATAAGTCTCCTGATTCCAGTGGGCGGTCAGTTCCGTGGCTGTTGTGCGGCTGTAGTCAGCGAAGAACATGTTGGGGAAGTCGTAGCAACCGTTGATGATGTTGAAGTTGCTGCCGATGTCGCGTGCACAGATGTAGCGCAGCACCTTGTAGCGGTCTTCACTATAGTTGAAGTTGTCGGGATAGCCGCTGCCGTTGTAGCGATAGTCCTCGACGAGGGTGCCCGTCTCGGGATACCATCCGTTGGTGCCGGGCTGGTCGTTGGGCGTGGCGGGCGTGTAGCGGCAGACGACCTGCAGGTCGACGTCGCAGTCGGCCATGACGTAGTAGGTGTAGTCCCGGCCGTCGCGCCGCTCCATCACTTTTCCGCCCCAGTCGCGGAAGGGCACCTCCTGGCCGTTCTCCATCAGCTGCCAGAAGAGGTAGCTGCCGTTGGTGCCCTGCCACTGGCTCTTGATGTAGACGAGTGTTCCGGCGGGCAGCGTCATGTCGAGTTCGGTGGTGTCGCTCTGCAGTTTATAATCGTTATCGCCGATGCGGTAGGAGACGTAGGCGTTCATCACGTGCTCGGGCTCGAGGGTTATTCTCAGCCGGTGCTCCGACGCGGTCTGCGCCGTGGCCGCCAGTGCCATCAGGCAGAGCAGGCATATCTGGAATAGTCGTTTCATAGCTCTCTATATTAATAATATGTGTGGTGCTTTACTTGATGATTTTCCGTCCGTCCTTGATGTAGACGCCCCTGGCGGGCGTCGTGACGGGCTGGCCCAGCAGGTTGAAGCAGTTCTGAGTTCTGAGTTCATCGTTCTGAGTTGGGCTGACGCCAGTCGGCTCGGCATCGCCCAGGGCAATGACGAAGCGCTGCGGATGGCTGCCGGCGGAGGCGGTGAAGGTGTAGAGGCCCACGCCTGACTCCTCCCCGAGGAGGTTTGTGCGGGCTCCTGTCTCGTTGTCGATGAGCCAGACGGGGGTGTCGGCGGGGAAACCGCCGACCGCAGGGCTGGCCTTGATGCGGAGGGTGAGCGTGTAGGTGCCGCCCTCGGCGAGCCGCATGCCCAGAGGGATGATGCCGTCGGCGAGCGGCCGCTCGTTGATGGCGTAGGCCAGTCCGGTGGCGTCGGTGGTGTAGAGGAGGGTGGCGTCGTCGTCGCTCAGGAGCGGGGCGTCGTGGCCCAGGTCATAGCCCGTGGTTGTGGCGGGGTTGATGACGAAGCGGGTGCTCCCCCCCTTCCTTGGGGAGGGGTCTGGGGTGGGCTCTACCGTCAGGTTATACACCGTGCGGTGGCGGTTTTGGTCGGCGCGTCGCAGGGCTCGTGCGCTGTTGACAGACGCGCCCTTGACGAAGGTGTCGTCCACCTGTCGGCGGTCGGCGCTGAAGGTGATCTCAGCCACGTCGTCGGGACACTGCACGAAGATGGCCTCGTGGGGATAGAGCACGATCTCGTCGTCGAGGGCGCTGACGGCCTTCCACAGGTTGCCCTGGATGAAGAAGGGTCCGTCGTAGTCGAGGCCGCGGATGTCGAGGAACGAGGGGAAGGGCATGCCCACGAGGTTCCAGTTGCGGTTGTGCGGGAACTCCGAGGCGTGGTGCTGCAGCGGCACGCTGATGTCGTCGCTGGTGGCGAAGTAGTTGGTGCCCCCGGCGGCGGGCTTCAGGTGGTAGTAGCCCCAGTGGTAGCCCCACTTGCCGGTGTAGTCCTGATAGAGCTGCTGCTCGGGCAGTACGGCATAGGCAGTGCCGGGGTGCAGCGTCTCGCCGGGCTGCAGGCGCACCCAGGTGCGGTCGAAGTCGGTGGCGGCGCGCGCGGCCCCGTCGTAGCGATAGAAGGTGACGGGTGTGTTGGGATTGTCGCCGATGATGTCGCTGACGCGGACGTCGAAGGGCGGCGTGAAGAAGTATTTGCCGGTGAAGATGCAGCGCAGGTCGATGTCGTCGATGGTCGTAGTGCCGCGGTTGATGAAGCAGTCGTACTTCGACTGGCGATAGGACCAGTCGGTGTGGGCATCGAAGGTCATGCCCAAGTGGCCGATGCGCATCGTTGCACCCTCGCTGACGGTCAGGCTGGGGTGATGGTTGCTGGACTGCTCGATGCCCGCGATGTCGTGCAGGGTAATCATGTCGACGTCGTACTTCGCCTGCTGCAAGCCACTCGAGGGGGAAACGACGACCTTGCCGATGATGTTCAGGTGCGACTGTCCGGCGTCGTCGAGCGGCTTGATGCTCTCTATTTGGTTATAGTCGGCATTGGCCTGATAGAGGTCTATCGACGCCCGGGGCACGTAGAGCGTGGTGGGGCGGTCGCGGCTGATGAGGAACTCACTGTAGCTGTAGGGTGGCACCATGGCGCGCAGGATGACGCTGTCAGGATGGTGCTGGCTGTTGTCGCCGAGCATGCAGCCGCCCACGGAGAGGAGCGTCGAAGGCAGGTCGAGCACGCGCAGGCTGTCGCTGTAGAAGGCCCGCTCACCAATGCTGATGACGCCCTCGGGCACCACCATGCGCCCGTAGAAGCCGCCGTTGAAGGCATAGCGGCCTATCTGGTGCAGACGCGACGGCAGGCGCACTTCCGTCAGGGGCACTTTTTCAAAGCAGAAGGGGCCGATGTAGGTGACGCCGTCGGGGATGTCGATGCGGGTGAGCGACGTGCACTTCGCGAAGGTCGAGCCGCTGAGACAGGTGACCGACCGCGGGATGTTGACCTCCGTGAGGCTGGTGCACTGGTTGAAGGTGCCGTCGAGGGTGCGGATGCCCTCGGGCAGGCGGACGCTCCTGAGCGCCGAGCAAAAGCCGAAGGGGGCGTTGGCAATGCTGTCGACCGTCTCGGGGATGGTGACGTCGGTCAGCTGCTGGCAGTCGCGGAATATCTCGCGCTTCATCGTCGTCATGCTCCGAGGCCACACCATCTTCTCGATGCCGCTGCCCCAGAAGGCATACTCCTCGATGTCGCGCAGCGTCTCGGGCAGGACGGCCTCCCTGAGCGCCTTGGTGTTGGCGTAGGCCTCGCGGCGGATGGTGGTGACGGCGGCGGGCAGGTCGAGCGAGGTGATGGCGGTGCCCGAAAAGAAATAGTTGGGGATGACGGTGAGGTCGGCCGGCAACCGCACCTGCTCCAGGGCGTAGCAGTGCCAGAAGGTGGACGTGCCCACCATCTTCTCGTCGGTCAGCCCGTCGGGAAAGGTGAAGCTCTTCAGGTTGGCACAGTCGCAGAACGTGCCGTCTCCGTCGATGACGACGCCTGGCGGCAGGGTGTAGGACGTCAGGCCGGTGTTGCGGAAGACATTGCCGCTGAGGGTGACGCCCGTGCCCTGGAACGTGACAGTGGTCAGGCTCTGGCAGTTGCGGTAGGCCGAGTCCTCGATCTTGGTCACCGTGGCGGGGATGGTGACGGCCGTCAGGGCGGTGCCGCTGAAGGCCGAGCTGCCAATGGAGGTGATGGCCGGCGGCAGCTGCACCTGGCTCAGGTTGGTACAGTCAGCAAAGATACTGTTTCCTATCGCAGTCATCCCACTGGGCAGCGTGATGCTTGTCAGCGACTTGCAATTCTGGAAGGCATTGGAGCCGATAGTCGTCACCGTCGGCGGAAGGGTGAAATTCTGAAGGCTGTCGCAGCCGTTCAGGGCCTGCGACGCAATATCGGTGGCCACCGACGAGAAGACGATGGTCTTCAGCCGCTTTTTACCCGACAGCGACATGGCTTTCATCGCCTCGTTGTCGGTGCCGGCAAGGTCGAGCGACGCGAGGTTGGTCATCTGGTTGCGGATGACATTGTAGTCGTCGCGGTTCAGCGTGCCGCTGACGGTGAGCGAGGTGATGTCCGTCAACTCGCCCAGCTCCTCGATCTGCTCCATGATCTTCACGAAGAGCGTGCCGGGCTCATCACAGTGCACGCTGACGGAGAGTCCCGTCTGAGCGTTGGTGCTGACGATGGCGAAGAGCGTCAGCAGGGGGGTGAGTAGCAGTCGTCTTTTCATAAATAAATGGTTTGTCTGTTAAGTGAATACGTAATACAATGCCGCAAAAATAGTGGTTTTAGCATTAAACAGACTGACATAATCGGAAAATCGGCTGACATTTTCGGAATTTGGCAGTAAATAGTTAGTTTAGGGATATTCTTGCAGCCCCCCGATAGATGATAAACGGCCTCAAAGAAGTCACTATTTGTAAAGGAAATTCACAACGATTTGTCCGCTTTTTACAACCACCTGATAATCAGAGCGATTACGAAGTAAGAAAAAAGAAGCGGTGCTTTTCGATGAGAGAAGTGCCGCTTTTCGAGCAGAAAAGCACCGCTTCTCTGGCCGAGAAGCGGTGCTTTTTCGCTAAAAGCGCGCTCAAGTGTAAAGAAAATTCTGATTTTAAAGAAGCACTCTGCTCATTGCTGCTGGACCCACTCGCGGGCGGTCATGCCGGTGATGGCCTTGAAGGTGCGGAAGAAGGAGCGCTCGTTGGCGAAGCCCGACTCGAAGCTCACCTCGGTCAGCTTCATGCCGGGATGGCGGCGGAGCAGCTGCTGGGCGTGGCGGATGCGATAGGTGTTGACAAACTGCGAGAAGGTCTGATTGCGGCTCTGCTTGATGCAGTCGGTGATGTAGCGGGTGTTGGTGCTGAGGGCCGAGGCCAGGTCGGAGACCTTCAGGTCGGCATTGCGAAACATCTGCTGCTCGTCCATCAGCTGGCAGATGCGGTCCATCAGGGCGCTGTCAGGCCGGCGGGGGGAGGCCGGGTCGGCCTCAGCGGCGGGCGCTTCGCCTGACCGCCGCCGGCGCATCAGCCACATGGCGGCCAGGGCGAGGGCTGCGGCTGCGGCGACGACCACAGCCGCCACCGCCTTCCGCCGGCAGCCGATGTGGCGGATTGGTCCTGACCCAGATGGATGAGCCAGGCCGAGGGGGACGGGAAGAAGTTGTTGGCCACGAAGTCGGGCTGGACGACGCCGCCCACGACGGCCAGGTCGCCCTCGGGGGTGAGCGCCGGCAGGGCATGGAATCCGCAGTCGGGCAGCGGGTCGGTGTAATAGAGCGTCAGCCTCGCTTTGGCGCCCTCGCCGGGCTGTGCGCGCAGGCTGGCCTCGGTGAAGAGGGGCGCATAGTCGAGACAGAGGGCATAGAAACGGCAGTGGCGGTCGCAGCCGGTCAGGTAGGCGCGCTGACGGCTGCGGTCGGCATGGACGAGGAAGGAGTAGAGGATGGAGTCGCCGGTGACGGGCGACAGCAGGGGCACGGGGTGGTCCGTGGGCACGAGCGTGAAGGACGTGTCGCGCAGCAGGACGAAGGCGACGTCGCCCGTCGGATAGCCCGGCACGAGAGGCTGGGCGTGGGTGTTGCGCTCGACGGCCAGCAGCGAGGCATAAAATCCTCGCTTCGCGTCGCCGACGAAGGCGTCGCTGCTGTTATAGGCGGCCAGGGCTGTGCGCGGACGCCACTCTTGGAGCAAGGGCGGACAGAAGGGGTCGCCCTGCAGACGGTCGACGACAATGCTGTCGTAGCTGTTGCCACGGACGTCATAGTCGCTGAGGATGAACACGTCGTCGCGCGCTACGCGGAAGATGAAGGGTGTGGAGCGCTGGACGGCCGGGGCCTTGACGTGACGGAAGTGCTGGCGGCCGTCGAACAGCTCGATGGCGTCGTCGGCGTACCAGTTGCCGCTGACGACGACGCGGCCGCTGTCGATCTCGGTGGCGGACAGCAGGGTGCGCTTCTGGTCGAGGGTGCCGAAGCCGGTGAACGAATGGGTCGCCGGGTCGTACATCTCAACCTCGTAGCTCTGGCCGATGCCCAGGTTCTTCTCGTGCCCGCCGGCAATGAGCACCCGGCCCGAGCTGAGGGGCAGCGCCAGGCCGTCGTCGTGGGCGTAGACGGTGCTGACCAGCTGCCAGCGGCCGTCGACGTAGCGCTCGGCCGTCGGTGTGGGCACGAAGCCGGTGGTGTGGCCGCCGATGACCATCAGTCCGTCGTCGGCATAGACCACGGCATGTCCGCCGCGCGGCACGTTCAGGTCGGGCAGCCGCTCGGCCGCCACCTTCTGCGTCGGACACTGTTCATCAGCCTTTACTCCAGCGGCAAATAGGGCAAGAACGCATAGAAGAATCCATTGTACACGCATTCTGATCATTCTTGTTAGCTTTTGTATCGGCAAAAGTACGAAAAATCCCGCAAAGAGCCAAGCATTTACGGGATTATGTTGCATATATGTCAGCAAACGGGGGCTTTAAGCGCCCGGAGGAGCGCGTCGTCCTCATCGGGCGACTGCACGGCGATGCGGAAGTGGGCGGGGGTGAGGCCCTGGAAATTGCTGGCGTCGCGGATGAGCAGACCATGGCGGCGGGCCAGGCGCTCCTTCAGGTCAGCAGCCGTGCCGTGGCGCAGGCGGCAGAGCAGGATGTGCGAGTCGGTGGGATGGACGTCGACAAGGCCAGTGGCCTCGAGTGCGCGGGCCATGCGCTGCGCCTCGCTGACGAGCGCGGCCGTCGGGAGGGCATAGTCGTGAGCGTGGGCCAGCAGATAGAGGGCGGCCTCGTGCGCCAGCGAGCCGATGCTCCATGGCTTCTGGCGGCGGCGGAGGGCAGTCATGAGGGCCTCGCAGGCCGTGACGAACCCCAGGCGCAGACCGGGCACGGCGAAGCGTTTGGTCATCGAGTGGAGCATGACGACGTTCCGCCGGCCGACGCCCTCCACGGGCGAGAGCAGGGGGCGGAGGGTGAACGGCGCATAGCTGGCATCGACGACGAACGTGGTCTGGGGATGACGGTCGATGAAATCGGCGAAAAAGTCGCGGTCGACGACCGTTCCCGTCGGGTTGTTGGGATTGCAGATCCACACGAGCCGGCAGTCGGCGGGCAGCTGCGTCAGGTCTGTAATATATATAATATGGTGGTCGCTGAGCCGGCAGGCGTCGGCATATTCGGCAAACGTGGGCGCGAGGATGGCGCTCCGACTGCCGGCGTAGGCCTCAGCCACGAGGTAGATGGCCTCGGTAGCCCCGCTCGTCGCCATCACCTGCTGTTCTTGCAGGTTCAAGGCCACAGCTATACGTGCCTCCAGCCGCGCCGCCGTCGGCTCCGGGTAGCTCTCTATAGAGCTCAGCCGGCCGGCCAGGTGGGCATAGAGCCCCTGGTGGTCGAAGTGATTATAGACATTCGAACTGAAGTTGACGCGGATGTCAGGATAGCGGTAGAGGTCGTCGCCGTGTCCGTAGAGCATATCGGTAGGTGGTGTTTAGCGTTGTTTATAAATCAGTGGGGTGATTAGTGTTGTTTAGAAATCGGTGGGGTGATTGGCGTTGTTTGAAGTTAGAGACCCCACCCCCAACCCCTCCCCTTGAGGGGAGGGGAGCAGCTGCGCCGTCATTCCCTGCGTGCAGTGCGGCAGCCACTCCCCTCCTTCGGAGGGGTCGGGGGAGGCTTTCTCCCCTCCCCTCAAGGGGAGGGGTTGGGGGTGGGGTCTGTAACTTCTTCATATTAATATATCTGTAACTTCTCCATTTTTACATAGTAAGCTAAGATTTGAGAATCTGATATATCCGCTCCATGTCGACATGGCGGCGCACATGGTCGGCCAGCAGGTCGTACTGGCGGTCGCGATAGTCGTCGACGGACTCGGTCTGGTGGGCCGTCCGCTCGCCGAGGACGAAGTCGATGACGGCCGGGTTGTCCAGGCAGCCGTGGATGTAGGTGCCGATGACGTGGCCACTGACGACGATGGGCTCGTCGGCCGTCGAGCGGCCCTGATGAATCTCGTAGCCGCGGCAGGGCTGGCCCTGGAAGCGGAACTCCACCTGGCGGGTGGTCTTCTCGGGCGTCATGACGGTCTGCATGGGCAACAGGCCCAGGCCGGGCAGGGAGGTGACGTCGCCCCCCTCGATGCCGTCAGGATCGTCGATGCGACTGCCCAGCATCTGGAATCCGCCGCAGATGCCGACGATGGTCTTGCCCTCGGCGTGGGCCTTGAGGATGGCGGCGGCCATGCCCGAGCGGCGCAGGTGGTAGAGGTCGTCGAGGGTGGCCTTCGTTCCGGGCAGGATGACGGTGTCGGCCGCGTCGAGGTCGGCCGCGTCCTTTGTGTAAAACAAGTGTACTCGCGGGTCGCGCTCCAGCACGTCGAAGTCGGTGAAGTTCGACAGGTGGCGCAGCATGACGACAGCGATGGAATGGGCCTTTTTTGCATCCGTTTTCGCGATTTTCTTCTTCTCGAGCACCACGCTGTCCTCGGCGTCGATGTGCAGGTCGGGCACGTAGGGCACGACGCCCAGTACGGGCACGCCGCAGACCTCCTCGAGCATCTGTCGCCCACGGTCGAAGAGTCGCAGGTCGCCCCGGAACTTATTGACGATGATGCCGCGCATCAGCTGCTGGTCGGCCGCCGTCTGGAGCTTGATGCTGCCATAGCATGAGGCAAAGACGCCGCCGCGGTCGATGTCGGCCACGAGGACGACGGCCGCCCCGGCATGGCGCGCCATGGGCAGGTTGACGAGGTCGTGGTCGCGCAGGTTCAGCTCCGAGACGCTGCCGGCGCCCTCCATGACGATGGGGTTATAGCGGTCCGCCAGCCGGTCGTAGGCCCCGCACACCTCGGCCCGGAAGTCCAGCTCATGCCTGATGTCCACGTCACTCCCCTTCACTCCCCCATCACTCCCTTTCACTCCCCAGAAGTCATACGCATCGCGGTTGCCGATGGGCCGTCCGTGGAGCACCACCTGACTGGTATGGTCGCTGCTGGGCTTGAGCAGCAGGGGGTTCATGTCGGTGTGGGGCGCCAGTCGGCAAGCCTCGGCCTGCACGGCCTGCGCGCGGCCTATCTCCAGTCCGTCGGGCGTGGCGAAGGAGTTGAGCGCCATGTTCTGCGCCTTGAATGGTGCGGGGCGATAGCCGTCCTGCAGGAAGATGCGGCAGAGGGCCGTGGCGAGGATGCTCTTGCCGACGTCGCTGCCCGTGCCGGCCAGCATGAGGGGTCTCAGATGTTCCATAATGATTCGAAGGGTTGTTCGCCCCAGTACCAGTGCGTATAGCCGGCCAGGACGTTCTTATATTTATAAATCGGAGTGTCGACGGGCGCGCCCATGGCTGACTGCTGCAGCACGAGCCGACGGACGTCGGGGGGACAGGCCGAGGGGCGCACCGATGAGTAGTGGAACTCATGGCCGCGAAGGGTCTGACCGCCGACGGTCAGCTGCCTGTAGCCCAGGTGCAGGCGGGCGCCGTCCATCGTCGCGCTCATGGGCAGGACGCCGCACATGGGCAGCCCGTCGATGTCGCGACAGAGATACATGAATCCGCCGCACTCGGCCAGCACGCGTCCGCCCGCCTCGGCATAGTCGCGGATGGATTTCCGCATGGTAGTGTTATCAGAAAGCTGCTGGGCAAACAGTTCGGGATAGCCGCCGGGCAGATAGAGCAGGTCGCAGTCGGGCAGCGACCTGTCGCGCAGCGGGGAGAAGAAGACGACGCGGCCGCGGCGGGCCAGCGCATCGATATTGGCGCGGTAGGTGAAGTTGAAGGCCTCGTCGCGGGCCACGGCGATGGTCGTCGCGGGGGCGGAGGGGGCACTGGGCGTTGCGGCACTGCCGCAACGCACCGGACGAGAAGAGGCAGCAGGGACTGTGGCGACGGTGGCAGCAGGGACTGTGGCGACGGTGGCAGTAGCGAGCAGGCGGTCGAGGTCGACGTGGGCATCGACCTCGTCGGCGGCCCTGTCGATGAGCCGCTCGGTCTGGCGCTGCTCCTCGATGGTCAGTCCCAGGTGGCGGCTGGGGATAGTCAGGTCGGCGTTGCGGCCGAGATAGCCCAAACACTCCGCGCCGGCGTCACGGCAGGCCTGCCGCAGGGTGGCATACTGGCGCTCGGAGGCGACGAAGTTGAACACGACGCCGGCCAGCCGAAGCCGCGGATTGAAACAGCGGAACCCATAGATGAGCGGCGCCACGCTGTAGGCCACGGCGCGGGCGCTGACCAGCAGCACCACGGGCACATCGAGCAGCATGGCCACCTCGGCCGCACTTCCGCGACGGGCGTCGTAGCCGTCGTAGAGGCCCATGGCGCCCTCGATGACCCGCACGTCGGCATCGCTGCCATAGTGGGCATAAAGCTGCTTGACATGGTCGGCCGAGGCCATGAACGTGTCGAGGTTGACCGACTCGCGGCCGGCCGCCTGACGGTGGTAGAGCGGGTCGATGTAGTCGGGGCCGCACTTGAAGGGCTGCACGCCGAGGCTGCGTCGGCTGAGAGCCCTGAGCAGGCCCATGGTGAAGGTGGTCTTGCCGCACCCTGAGGAGGCGGCACCGATGAGCAGGGCGTTATCTTCTTTCATTTCTTCGGAGCAGGATGGTGAGGGCGATGGGGGCGCCGATGAGCGCCGTCACCGAGTTGATGGGCAGTGCGCCCTCCATGCCCGGCAGTCGGGCGATGAGGTTACATACGAGCGCCAGCGACGCGCCGGCCAGCAGCGTGGCGGGCAGCAGCGTGCGGTGGTCGTCGGTGTTGAAGAGTCCGCGGCAGATGTGCGGCACGGCCAGTCCGAGGAACATGATGGGGCCGCAGTAGGCCGTCGTGATGGCCGTCAGGATGCCTGCCGAGGCGATGATGAGCATGCGTGCCCGCCGGATGTTCAGCCCCAGGTTGGCGGCGTAGCGCTCGCCCAGCAGGAGCGTGTTGAGCGGCTTGGCCAGCAGCATCGACAGGGGGCACAGCACGGCCATCAGGGCGACGAAGACCCACACCTGACCGCCGGTGACGCGGGCGAAGGAGCCCAGTCCCCAGATGACGTAGCTGCGGATGTCCTCCTCGCTGGAGAAATACTTCAGCACGCCGATGATGGCGCTGGCAATATAGCCGATGAGGACGCCGACGATGAGCAGCGTGGCCCGGCCGTGGACCCGCTGCGAGAGCCAGACGATGAGCGCCATGGCGGCCATGGCCCCGCTGACGGCGGCGACGGTCAGCGCCGTGTTGCCCATCAGTCCGAAGCGCGACATGAGGCCGCCGCCGATGGTGCCGTTGAGCAGCACGACGAAGGCGACGCCCAGCGAGGCGGCACTGCTGATGCCGAGCACCGACGGCCCGGCCAGGGGGTTGTGGAAAACGGTCTGCATCTCCAGTCCGGCCACGGCCAGTCCCGCCCCGCAGGCGATGGCGGTCAGCGTCTGCGGCAGTCGGGTGCGCAGCACGATATTCGTGAAGACATCGTTGTCAGAGCCGTTGCCGGCCAGGATGTCGACGACCTCGCCCATCGGTATGGGCACGGAGCCGAGCATCAGATTGAGCAGGGCCAGCAGGGGAATGCTCAGTGCGAGCAGCGTCATTTTCATTGTTCGAGGATATGGATTTCGAGTGTCCCGGTGGGGAACACGGTTCTACAATGTTGCATACACAGGCCGCGGAGGGCCTCGAAGAAGGCGGGCGGCATGAGGGCCCACAGCTCGCGGGCCATCGTGACGGGCTGCAGCTTGGACTCCGCATCGGCCACGCCCACCGAGCGGGCCACCTGGGCGAGGAAGTCCTTGTTCATCAGCACCTTATGCGAATGGGTGTCGAGATGTCCCTCGGCCAGTTTGACGGCCTTGCCGATCATGATGCCCAAGACCACGCGCCGGAAGCCCAGCCGATGGGCCATCCCGAGACTGTCGCCGACGAAGTTGCCGTAGTGGATGACGCGCAGCGACGGCTCCCGCTCTGTCAGCGCCGTCTCGCCCCGCTTGCCTGAGGCCAGTCCGACGGCCGTGCAGCCCATGGCGCGGGCCACCTCCAGCTCGCGGCCGATGCTGCGGACGAAGGCCTCGTTGGAGAGCGGCGCGACGATGCCGCTGGTGCCGATGATGCTGATGCCGTCGACCACCCCCACCCTACTGTTGAACGTGCGCTCGGCCAGTTCGCGGCCGCCCTCGACGCTGATCGTGATGTCAAGGTCGGCGTCGGTCAGGGCCCGCACCTCGGCCTCCATCATCTGGCGCGGCACGGGGTTGACGGCCGGCTCGCCGACGGCGATGCCCAGCCCGGGCAGCGTCACGCGGCCGACGCCCTCGCCCTGCAGGAAGCGGATGCCGCGGCCCTGCGGCTCGGCCCATGCGACGCGGGCGGTGATGCGGCAGCCGCGGGTCACGTCGGGATCGTCGCTGAAGTCCTTCGTCGCCGTCGCCGTGGCATATTCAGGAAAGACCTCCGAACGGTCGATGCCGACCGTCAGCGTCTCGCCGTCAGGCAGCGACAGCTCCACCTCGTCGGCCGCCTCGCCCAGCAGCCTCAGCGTGGCCGCCTTCACGGCCGCCGTGGCGACGGCCCCGGTGGTGAGCCCCGTCCGCAGGGGGAAGAAGTCGGGCAGCAGCGCCTCGATGGCCCGGCGCAGACCGTGGCGCCCGGTCACACGGCGCAGCGTGGCCCCCGGCGGGAAGCAGGCCGCATAGTCAGGCGCCGCGACGACGAAGATGCGCAGGCCCAGCTGGCGGGCCGCCTCGACCTTCGCCGCAAAGCCGCCGCTCGCGCCGCTCTCCTTGGTGATGACGGCGTCGCAGCCCGTCTGTTCCATCAGCATGCGCTCCTGCTCGGCCGTAGGCAACGGCGCATGGTCGTCGTAGAACACTAACTGACCGGCCGTCAGACCGCTGTCAGCGGCCTGCTGCCTGCTCTCCTCGCGGTCGAGGATGCGGAAGACCGCCGGATGCTGTTGCCAGAACGGCTTCAGCCGGGCTATCGTGTTCACGCCTGTCAGAGCCAGCAGGTGCCGGGGCGGATCGGCAGCCAGTCGCACCAACGCCTCCTCAAAGTCAGCACACCAGACGAGGTCGGGCGCTGGCTGCTGGCGCTGGCGGTCGATGCGCACGACCGGCAGACCGGCCGCGGCCACACTCTCGTGGAGCCCTTCGGCAAAGGGATGCGAGGCGTCGACGATGAGCCGCACGTCGTGCTCGCGGCAGAAGCGGCGGATGTCGTCGGCCGTCATCGTGCCGACCAGGCGCCGGCCGTGGTGCAACGTCACCTGCTGCCCATCAGTTCGTGTGGAGTAGTAGAACGGCTGTCCTGCCTGCTCGCACACGTCGACCGCCATGCGGCCCTCCGTTGTTCCGCCAAAGATGAGAATCATAGGGTGTCGTCTCCTTTCCGGAAGAGATGCGTGAAGTGGCGGTTGTAGAGCTCGGAGAGGCCCTGGCGGTTGTCGATGGCCTCGCCGACGACGAGCATCGTGGTGAGCGTCAGGTGGTTGTCGCGGACGATGCGGCTGAGGTCCTTCAGCTGACCGCGATAGATGCGCTGGTCGGGCCAGGTCAGGTGATAGCAGGCGGCCACGGGGGTCGACTCAGGATACTCCTCGAGCAACTCGCGCTGCACGTCGTCGACGATGGCGGCCGAGAGGAAGATGCACATCGTCGACTGCGAGCGGGCCAGCAGGTGCAGTTTTTCGCGGTCGGGCATCGGCGTGCGGCCCTCGCCGCGGGTGAGGATGATGGTCTGCGTGCGCTCCGGGATGGTGAACTGCGAGCGCAGCTCGGCCGCGGCAGCCAGGAACGACGATATGCCGGGGGTGATGCGATAGCGCATGCCCTCGCGGTCGAAGAAGGCCATCTGCTCCTGGATGGCACCGAAGATGCAGGGGTCGCCGGTGTGGAGCCGGACGATGCGCTTGCCCTGGTCGTAGAACGTCTTCATCAGCTGGCACTGCTCCTCGAGGGCCATCGCGGCCGACGAGCGGACGGTGGCGCCCGGCTTGTGACAGTCGGTCAGCTCGCGGGGCACGAGGCTGCCGGCATAGAGGATGAGGTCGGCCTGCTCCAGCAGCCGGCGACCGCGGACGCTGATGAGGTCGGGGTCGCCCGGGCCGGCGCCGACGATGTCGATGAAGGGCCCGCCGGCGGTCTCTTCCGCCACGGCGAGGGTCCAGTTCCGGCCCTTTATTTTGTTTAAGACCAGGCGGCCGCCGTTGCTGCCGAGGATGGCGGCGGCCTCGCTGACGCTGGGCGTGCCGACATGTCGCTCGACGGTGGCGCTGGGCGTGGGCACGTCGACGCGCGAGAGCTCGTCGGCCGTGAAGAAGCGCACCGGCTCGTGCAGCTCGCCGATGAAGGGTTCGTCGGCCTTCACGTCGATGGTGCACCACTCGCGGACGGCCTCGGGCCGGATGCCATGGCGGCGCAGCTCGTCGTGCATCTGGCTGACGATGTCGCGATAGTCGTCGGGCCGATGGGCCAGGCCGAAGCCGGCGGTGAGCACGCGGGGGATGAACTGGATCGTGGTCAGATGCCCGGGAATGGCGTGCACGTAGGGCGAGACGATGATCAGCAGGCGGCAGTCGGCGGCCTCGCTGACGTCGCGGACGAGGCGGACGTGGGGGGGCATGGTCTGACGGAGATAGTCGGTGCCGGCGTCATGGGCGTCGATGAGCAGGGCCGTCGGCTGGCGGTTGACGAAGTCGAAGATGACCTTGTTCATCGCGGCATCCGTGGCGACGGCCCATCCGAAGCGCTGCGCCAGCGTGTCGAGGGCCCAGAGCTGCTGGTTGTCGCTCTGCGTGGTGACGACGGGCTCGACGCCCAGCGCGGCGGCCAGCCGGGTGGCCAGCGCGTTGGCGCCGCCCACATGACCGCTGACGACGGCGACGATGTGGCGGCCGGTCGTGTCGATGCAGACCACGGCGGGGTCCGTGTGCTTATCCTCGAGGCAGGGGGCGATGGTGCGGACGCAGATGCCCATGGCTCCGATGAAGACCAGGGCGTCGAAGTCGTGCCAGCGGGCGGCGACGTCGGCGCGGTCGAGGGCCTGGCCCTGCGTCTCCTGACTGACGATGTCGGCCACGCGTCGGCCGCCATCGCTGATGGTTATGATGGCTGTTCGCATTTCAGTATGTCGATGGGGTTATAGTCGTTGAGGGCAATATGCATGGTGGGCAGCTGGCGGAGGCCCAGCTCCGCGCAGGCCTCGGCAAAGAGCTGGCGGCTGGCGGGCGTGACGCTGTTCATCACGATGACGCCGCCGGGGGCGAGGCATGAGGCCACCTTGGCCATGATCTGCTTGAGGTGTCCGCCGTGGCCGCCGATGAAGACGGCGTCGGGGGAGGCGGTAGCAAACTCTCCATTCTCCATTCTCCACTCTACACTCAAGAAGTCGCCCATGTGGACGGCGATGCCGGGGGCGTGGTGGCGGCGCATGTTCTCGCGGATGATGGCCTCGCACTCGGGGCGGATCTCGAACGCCTCGATGCGCAGGTGGGGGAACAGCAGGCGGGCCTCGATGCTGATGCTGCCCGTGCAGAAGCCGATGTCCCAGAGCACATGGCGCCGGCGGAGGTCGAGGGCCTGCAGGGAGAGCAGGCGGATGGGCATCTTGGTGATCATCCGCTCGCGGCCGTCGAGCAGGGCGAAGTCGCTGTCGGGGATGCCGAAGGGGCGGGGGGGCAGTGCGGCGGTGGCCTCGAGGATCAGGCAGTTGGGATGGCTGAACTCATGCGCGGCCGCCTCGCTGAGGGTGAGGGTCGTTAGCCGCTCGCGGTCGGGATGGCCCAGATGCTCGCCGACGTGCATGCGATAGCCGGTGAAGCCATAGTCCGCCATGCGGCGGGCGATGGCGGCGGGCGTGTGCTCGCGGTCGGTCAGGACGCCGATCTTCGCCGTGCGCTCGATGAGGGCGCGGTCGAAGTCGGGCCAGGGGCGGCCTGTCAGCGAGACGATGCGCATGTCGTGATAGGGCATGACGAGGCGGTGGGCCAGCATCTGCAGCGAGTTGAAGGCCGGGAAAAGCTGCACCGCGGCCTCGGGCATGCGCTCGCGGATCGTGTTGGCAAAGCCGAAGAAGAGCGGGTCGCCCGAGGCGAAGACGGTCACCTGCGCCTCGTCGCCCAGCTGCCGATACTGCGCGAAGACGTCGTCGAGCGGCACGGTGATGTCAATCCATCGTGCGCCCGCCGGCAGCAGCCGTCCGACCAGCTCATGATGCCTCCGTCCGCCCGAGAAGACCCGCCCGCGGCGGATCACCTCGACGATCTCCGGGGGGAAGAACGGCGCCGGGCGGTCAGTAATGCCAATAATGTTGAATTTCATTTTTTTCGGGATAATGGGATTCGAAATGTCGGAATATCGAAATATCGGAATATCGGAATATCGACCTCGCGCCGGCGGGCCGCGGCGCTGCGGGCCGGGCCGTCAGAGATCTCGGCCGGGGCGGAGCTGCGCCGCGTCGTCGTAGCAGAGGATGGCGTTGCAGAGGGTAGCAGCGAGGTTGGAACCGCCCTTGCGGCCCTCGACGATGATTTTGGGGATGTCGCGGAAAGGCTTCACCATGTGCTTCGACTCGCAGACGTGAACAAAGCCGACGGGGGCGGCGATGATGCCGGCGGGGCGGGCCTTGCCGCGACGGATGAGGGCGCAGAGCTCCATCAGCGCCGTCGGCGCATTGCCGAAGGCGAAGAGGGCGTCGGGATGCTCCTCGACGGCCAGGCGGATGCCAGCCTGGGTGCGCGTGATGCCCTCGCGGGCAGCCATCTCCGCCACGCGCGGGTCGGCCAGATAGCACTTCGCCTCGACGCCCAGGCGCTGCAGGGCGCCCTTGCGGATGCCGCTCGTGACCATCGTGACGTCGGTGACGATAGTGCGGAGCGAGCCCTCGCGCACCTTATCATAAAGATGCTCGACGGCCAGGGGATCGGTGTAGAGGATGCGCTCCATGTCGAAGTCGGCCGTCGTGTGGATGGCGTGAAGCAGCGCCCACAGGTGGTCCGTCGGATAGTCATGGCGGCGGAGCTCGCCGGCGATGGTGCGGAACGACTCCATCATGATCTGCTGGCCGGGCTTGACGTCCGTTTCCGTCTGTTCGCGATAATATCCGCGCGGCGTAATCATCCGATTGTCAGACAGATACGTCTGCGAATTGCCGATGATGACGACGGTGAACATGTCGATGGCCTCGGGGTTCAGGTCGGCCAGCGTCGTCGTGACCACCTGCTGCTCGGGGCGACCCGCCTGGCGCACGTAGCCCACGGGCGTCAGCGCGCTGCGCTCCTCGAGGAAGAGCTCGCGCAGGCGGTCGAGCTGCCAGTAGCGCTCGACGCTGCGGGGGTTATAGACCGCCGTGACGAAGTCGGCCTGGGCGGCCGCCCGGATGCGGCGCTCTATCACGGCCCAGGGCGTCATGAGGTCGCTGAGCGAGACGACGCAGAAGTCGTGGCCCATGGGCGCGCCGAGCAGGGCGGCCGCCTTCTGGAAGGCACTGATGCCGGGGACGACCTCGAGGTCGACGTCGAGGCCCTCGTCGCGCCGCATCTCGAACATGAGCGGTGCCATGCCGTAGATGCCCGCATCGCCGCTCGAGATGATGCTGACAGTGCGCCCCGTGGCGGCCTGGGCGAAGGCCAGTGCGGCCCGCTCGCGCTCGCGCTTCATGCCCGTGTCGATGCACTCGGCCGCGGGCTTCAGGTAGGGCCGTATGAACTGGAAGTAGTACTTATAGCCCACGACGACGTCGCTCGCGCCCAGCGCACTGACGGCGGCGGGCGTGATGTCCTCGGGCGAGCCGGGGCCGATGCCAACGATGTAGATCTTCATGCGTTTTGTTAATTTTTATGACAGTTCGTGTTAAGTTTTTACAACCTATTGATAATCAGGCGCCTGCAAATCTCACTTCGAGAAGCGGTGCTTTTCGGGGAGAGAAGTGCCGCTTTTCGAGTCGAGAAGCGGTGCTTTTTGGCGCGAGAAGCGGTGCTTTTTGGGGCGCGGATGGGGTTGTGTAAATTATTTTCGTGGTTCTTTCGCGGGAATTGGACATTGGTGTGAAGAAGATAGAGACCCCACCCCCAACCCCTCCCCTTGAGGGGAGGGGAGCAGCTGCGCCGTCATTACCCGTCGGGCAGTGCGGTAGCTGCTCCCCTCCTTCGGAGGGGTTGGGGGAGGCTTTCTCCCCTCCTTTGGAGGGGCCGGGGGAGGCTTTCTCCCCTCCCCTCAAGGGGAGGGGTTGGGGGTGGGGTCTGTAACTTCTTCATAACGAATCATTTAGTAGATATGTCAATACTTCATCCTCAGGCTGCCATATCATCCGCCTCTAATACTTCATCCTCAGGCTGACGACTAGGGAGCGGCCGGGGTTGATGGTGGAGAAGTTGGAGTTCCAGGGGGCGGTGTCGCGCTTGTTGAGGAGGTTCTCCACGCCCAGTCCGGGCTCGAGGGTGAAGTGGCGCAGGGCGATGGCGTGGGTGGTCGTGAGGTCCCACTGGCTGTAGGCGTCGGCATAGCCGTAGGTGCTGCTGTAGCGGCGTCCCTGCATGTGGCCGTTGAGGTTGACGTTGAGGTGGTAGTTCTTCCACTGGCGGTCCCAGGTGAGGGCGACGCTGCCCACGTGGCGGACGCTCTTGTCGACGGGGGTCTTTGTTTCGGTCGAGGGGGCCGACGGAGAAGCGGCGGTGGTGGCAGCCTCCGAGTCGGTGAAGGTGTAGCCGCCGCTGAGGGTCAGGCCGTAGGGGAGGAGTAATTTCAGCTGTGCGCTGATGCCTCGGAGCGTGGCGCGGTCGATGTTGTCGCGCTGGCGGATGGTGGTCCATCCCTCTTCGCGCAGCTGGCTGAGGTGCTGGTCGGCGTCGATCTCGGCGGACGTCATGGTGCGATAGTTGATCATGTCGCGGATCTTGTTGAGGAAACCGCTGACGGAGAGACTCATCCAGCTGTTGGAATACTCGGCGTTGAGATTGAAGAAGTGGTTCTTCTCGGGGTCGAGCTGCGTGTTGTTGATGGTGTAGCGGGCCGTCGTCTTAGCCTGGTCGGTGGCAAAGAGCTGCGAGAGCGTCGGCGTGCGATAGCCCCCGGCATAGCTGGCGCGGAAGCGGAAATGGCCCGTATGGTAGAACAGCCCCACGTTGGGCGTCAGGGCCGATCCGAAGTGGTCGTTATAGGTATAGCGCAGGCCGGCGACGGCCTCCAGCCCGCCGACAATCTGAAGCTCGTCCTGGGCGAAGACGTTATACGTGGCGGTGGTCTCGAAGTCGATCTGGTCGCTGTGGCTGCTCAGGCTCTGCTGCACCAGCTCGGTGCCGGCCGAGAGCTTGTTCCAGGGGGCCAGGCGGAAGATGCCGCGGAGCGTCTCGCTGACGTAGTGGGTGCGCTTGCGGGTCTCGTCGTAGGCCTCCTTGTCGGCCGTCTGCCAGTAGTCGTACTTCGACGCGAAGTTGTCGCTATAGACGTCGAGATAGACGTGGGTGCGGTTATTGGGCGTCCAGCGGGCGCCGCCGCCGTAGAGGTAGGACTGGTGGTGGAGGTCGTAGGTGTAGGCCCGTCGCTCGGTGTACTTATAGTCGTCGCCGCTCTTCTTCTGGGTGAAGTAGGTGGCCGACTGGGGGCGGTCGGTCAGGTAGTCATAGTATGAGCCACGCAGATAGACCGACCAGCGGTCGTCGAAGCGCCACTCCAGCTTCTGCGAGAGGTTGTCGCTCGCGTAGGCCGCCGACATGGGGCGCCCGGTCAGCTTCAGCACCTCGGCATCGCCCTCCTGGAAGGCCTGATAGTGGTTGACCTGCCAGCTGTCGGCCTGGCGGTGGGCATAGGCGGTGTGCGACGAGAACGGGCCGTGGTTGACGTCGACGCTGACGTCCTGGCTCAGTCGGCCGTGGCTCATGAACTTAGTGTCGGAGAGGGCGGCGACGGTCGATTTCGTGTCGTCGGTGATGATGTTGATGACGCCGGCGATGGCGTCCGAGCCATAGAGGGCCGAGGCGGCCCCGCTGAAGACCTCGATGCGCTTCACGTTGGCCATGTTGAAGCGGTCCCAGCGGTCGTCGCCACTGACGCGCCGGCCGTTCTCGAGGATGACGATATAGTCGTCGCTGATGCCGTTGAAGTTGATGAAGGTGCCCATGCCGTTGGTGTGGGTGGTGACGTGGGTGGTCAGGCGGCTGAGGGCCTCCTGCAGGCTGGTCACATGGGCGTTCTGCAGCTCCTCGGCCGTGATGACGCGCACGGCCACGGGCGAGTTGTCGGCCCGGTGGTAGGTGCCCGTGCCGGTGATGACGACGGGGTTGAGGGCGACGGCCCGCAGGGAGTCGGCCGCCTGGGCAATGAACGATGTACAATGTACAATGAACAGGAGGGCAAATACTGCTAATCGTTTTGTCATTTCAATAGTTATTTAGGTGTGTTTTCTTCGCCAGACGGCGTCGGGAATCGCCTGGTCGTGATTGAGCTTGCGGCTGAGGACGAAGAAATAGTCGCTCAGGCGGTTGATGTAGGCCAGCACCTGCGGGTCGACCTCCACCTGCTCCTCGTCGGCCAGGCGCAGGATGCAGCGCTCGGCGCGGCGGCAGACCGTGCGGCACGTGTGGGCAAAGGCGGCGCCGCGCGCACCGCGGGGCATGACGAAGAGTCGCAGCGGGGGCAGCAGAGCGTTGAGGCGGTCGATCTCGGCCTCAACGTCGCCGACTATCTCGGCCGTGACGACGTTGCCCGGCCGGACGTCCATTGAGCGGGTGTCGGTGGCCAGATAGCCTCCGACGACGAAGAGGGCGGCCTGGACGTCGCAGAGGGAACGGACGTCGGCCTCGTCCTGACAATAACTGATGACGACGCCCACGAGGGCGTTGAGCTCGTCGACGGTGCCGTAGCTCTCGAGTCGCAGGCAGCACTTGCTGACGCGCTGGCCTCCGACGAGCGATGTCTGGCCGTGGTCGCCGGTCTTGGTGTAGATTTTCATGGGGCAAGCAGATGATAATAGTGAGGTTCGTAGTCGGGCAGCACCTCGGGGTGGAACGCCTTGACGAAGTCGGCCAGCAGCAGGTGGGGCTGCACGCCGGCCAGCTCGCGGTAAGGCACGCGGGAGAGGTTGCAGAAGACGACGTGCTGCTGCTTAAAGGCACGCATGGCGGTGTAGCGGGCGTCCTCGTCGGCCAGGGTGCTGAGCGTGTAGTCGCCGTCGTAGCTGCCGTCGGTCTGCCAGAAGTCGGCGCTCAGTCCGCGGGCATAGACGGCCTCGAAGTCGAGCGTCGTGCCGCCCGAGTCGTCGTTGTCGGCCATGACGTAGCGGGCGCCGGCGTCGTGGAAGAGGCGGGCCATATAGCTGCGCCCACCGACGACGTACCAGCCGTCGCGCAGCTGTCGGCCGCTGACGACGGTGGGGCGGTGGATGGAGTCGAGGCGTGCCACCTCGTCGCGCAGGGCCAGATACTTCCGCTCGATGTCGGCGAAGACGGCATTGGCGCGGCGCTCCTGGCCCGTGAGCACGCCGACGAGCTTGATCCACTCGGCCTGGCCCAGCGGGTCGGTCTCCTTGTATCCGTGGTGCGGGATGAGGGGTATGCCGCAGTCGCGCAGGGCCTCGAATCCGCCGTGCTTGGAGGCTGAGACGAAGATGAAGTCGGGGCGCAGGGCGATGACCGTCTCGAGGTCGAAGTTGCCCTCCTTGCCGATGCGCTGGGTCTGTCCGCTGGCCATCTGCTCCTTCATGCGTGGCGAGAAGAGGTTGCGCAGCGAGTTCATGCCGACGATGCGGTCCTCGAGGCCCAGCACCTCGAAGTTGCCCAGCTGCAGGGCCGTGGTGCAGATGAAGCGGCTGGCGGGCTTGGCGACGACGAACGTCTCGGCGCGGCCGTGAGAGGCCGACGGGTCAGGGTTGCTGACGGCGACGTGGATGCCGTCGGGCTGATAGTCGATCTTGAGGCCGCGGGCATAGCGAATGACGACGGTGTCGCTGTAGGCACCGGCCCCCTCGATGGCCTCGTCGGCGGCGGCGAAGAGCTCATTGGCAGACGCAACGCTGCTGTCGTGGCGGCTTTGCGGACCGCACGACAGCAGCATGATGACAGCCAAGAGCGTCGGTAGGACTCTCTTTACCTGCATGATTACTCCTCGGGATACATCGAGTGGTAGAAGTCGACCACCTCGGCCTGGCGGGTGTGCTGCTTATAGATGTTGCGCACGTTCTGATACTCCAGAAGACCCTTGACGAGGGCGTCGGTGCCGTTGTCCTTGAACGTGTTCTGGTCGATGCTGTAGCCCATGTGCTGGAAGTACTTCTTCCACGACGTGTCCTCCACCTCGCCGTCGTCGTTGAGCTCGAAGCCGTTGTTCCATGCGTCGTCGTCGCCGGCCATGTCGTTGTGGGCGTGGTCGCCGGCAATCGACATCAGGGGAGCGCAGTAGACGTAGCCCTTGGTCAGTCCGGCCTGCTCCATGCGCTCGCGCACCTGCACCTTGTAGTTGTCGGCCATGTCGACGGTGCCGACGAAGTAGTTCTTGTTGATCTTCTGCAGGGCCGTCTCGAGCTGGGTGTAGCGGACGTTAGCCTTGTAGGTGTCGTACTCGTCGGGGTTGCCGTGGCCCATGAAGGTCATGGCGCCCTGCTTGGCATACTTCGAGAAGTTCTCGTCGAGGGCGTCGGCCAGTGTGGCGGCGTCGGCCTCGGTGTACATCAGGGGCATGCCGAGCTTCAGGGTGACATTGGCCATGTACTTGTCGTCGAGGTCGCCGTTGGAGTTGTTGCCGAAGTCCTTCATGGCGTTGACCACGCGGCTGAACTCCTCGCCGGGGATGACCTGCATCGACTGGACGATGATCTCGCTGTACTGCACGCGGCCGAAGGCCTCGAGCCAGTACTTGGGCTCATAGAACGAGCGGGCGGTGGTGTTCTCGGCGGCGCGGGCGCGGTTGATGCAGATGGCGCTGGAGAACGAGAGATAGACATCGTAGCCCGAGAAGGCGCGCTCATACTCGGCGCGGGTCTGGTCGAAGGCGTCGTAGGCCTGCTGCCAGGTTGATCCGAAGGCGACGAGAAGGATGGCCTTCGAGTTCTTCTTCTGGGCCTTCACGACCTGGTCTACTTCGTTCTGATAGCGCTCCATGTTCGACACGTTGTTGTCGTCGTCGTCATCGCTACATGCCACGAACGTGGCGGTTGTCATCATGGCCATCATGGCCAACAGGAGAAACTTAATCTTCTTCATTTTGTTGTTGTTTGTTAGAATTAAACTTAGTGTTATTGAATCTTACGCGTTTTCCTTTCTTCAGGCGCACGGTCAGTGTCGCATAGACGGTGCGGCCGGGCGTCGTCGTGCCGAGGTGGAGGCCGTGGGGGGTGCGGTCGCAATAGTTGAGGATGTTGTCGATGCCGGCCTCGAGGCGATAGTCGAACCGTCGCGAACGGCCCAGGTCGTGGGTCGTCGTCAGGCGCCATGTCTGATAACCCTTGCCGTCGCCGTCAGTCTGATAATAGCGCTTCGACGAGAGGCGGCCGTAGAGGCCGACGCCGAGGCGATAGGCGGGCGAGAAGGTGTGGGTCCAGGTGGCGAAGAGGTTGGCCTTGTGGTGGGCCATGCCGTCGATGGTGACGCTGACGAGGCGTTCGTGGTCGTTGTCGTAGACGTGGGCATCGGTGTCGAGATAGCTGTAGCCCAGGCCGGCCGTGAAGTCCTTGGCGGCATAGCGCAGGCTGACGTCGACGCCGCGCGTGCGGGCGTCCTCCATGTTCTCATAGCGGCGCACCTTGCCCAGCATCTCGCCGTACTGCTCGCGATAATCGGCGGGCGCCTCGGTGCGGGGGATGGTGACGAGGGTGATCATGTTGTCCAGACGGTTCACGTAGCCCGTGGCGGTCAGGTTGAGCGGCCCGAGGGTGTACTCGGCGTTCAGCGAGTAGTAGTCGGACGTCTGTGGGCGCAAGCTGCGGTTGCCCAGGTACATGATGACGGTGGTCATCTCGCGCACGTAGCGATAGTTCATCTCCTTCAGCGTCGGCGTCTTGAAGCCCTGGCTCCACGAGGCCCGCAGGCGGAGGGCGCCGCAGTCGAGCATGGCCGAGAGCTTGGGCGTCAGTCGGAAGCCGAAGCCCTCGTTGCGGTTGAGGCGGAGGCCGGGGGTGAGGTGAAGCGTGGCACTGCCACGCTTAACGGGACAGGACCATTCGTCCTGGACGTAGAGGGCCTCGGTGTTGTCGGAGGCGGTGGCCTCGGCGATGCTGGTGGGGGCTTTCAGGTAGTCGTAGCGGGCCTCGAGGCCGGCGCTGAGGCGATGGCCGGCGGACAGGGCGACGACGGCCTTCAGGTGGGCCATCAGGCGGCGCTGGTCGCTCTGCAGTGCGCGCTGGCCCTCGAAGTAGGGATAGTCGAGGATGAGCCGTCCCTGGTCGTCGAAGCCCTCGGCCAGGGTGGTGGCGGTGAACTGGTGGTAGTAGGCATGGCGGTTCCAGTCGACGTCGAAGGTCATGACGTCGTCCTTCCCGCCCATCTTCCATCGGGCGCCGACGGCGGCCGAGGCGTTGGCGTAGTGCATGTCGAAAGTCTTGACGTCATACTTCGGATACTTGCCCTTCGGCCTGTTGATGTCCTTCTCATACAGGGAGCCGCCGGCCGTCAGCTCCAGCCGCGGGGTGAGCTCGAAGGAGAGCTGCTCGGCGAGCTGCCAGTTGGTGTGGCGGTTGACGGTCTTGCTGCGCGAGTCGGTGATGGGGTCGGTCGACGAGGGGGTCCACTCCGTGGCCGTGTTCTGCCAGCCGTCGGAGTGCTGAACCTGCAGGTTGGTGTAGCTCTTCAGCCGCCCCAAGGCCAGCCCCAGGGCGTTGTGCTGGCGCACGTCGGCGTAGCTGCCCAGGCGGGTCGAGTTCTCCACGAGCAGGGCCTCGTCGTGCTTCTTCGTGATGATGTTGATGACGCCGGCGATGGCATCCGAGCCATAGAGGGCCGAGGCGGCGCCCTTGACGATCTCGATGCGCTCGATGTTGTGCGGGTCGACGAGGCTCAGGTCGTTCTCGCCGCCCACGTCGCCGTGCAGGCGCTTGCCGTCGACGAGCACGAGGATGTACTGGTTGCCCAGGCCGTTCATCTGCATCTGCGAGCCCATGTCGCCCTCGTTGAAGGCGAACGAGGCCGACAGCCCGCCGAGGATGTCCTCGAGCGAGCGCCCGCCATAGTGGCGCAGCGTGCGGCCGGAGATGACCTCGGTCTGTACGGGCGCCTGGCTCAGCAGGTGCTGCGTGCCGGTGCCCGTGACGACGACCTCCTGCAGACTGTCGCTGAGGAGCGTCGTTTGTGCCATCAAATCTGCGGCTAATAGCATGAAGCCAAAAGCCAGTCCTAATCGACGTGCCATAAATTTGCTGTTTCCGTCGGCGCTTGTTCCTGAGCGTCGCGTACATTTATTATATATATGCTCTTTGGCAGGTCTTCTGACTCTCCTCAGTCTGCTTCAGCCTTCCCGCGACGTTGCCGTCGCAGTGGTTTCATACAAGCAGACCTCTTAAACGAGGATCACAGCAGCAGGTACTGTCCGGGATTCTCACCCGGTTCCCTTGCACCAGCCCCTCCATGTCTACAGGGCAGGTTTCCAAAAGCGGCTGCAAAGTTACAACTTTATTTTTGAATGAACAAAAGAAAACAGGAAAAAGCTTGCCGCGGAGATGCAAAAACGTCCTTCCGCCCCTCGCCCGACGGTGGCCCGAAAAACAAGAAACGGCACTTTTTGAAAGTAATATAGGGGTATATTACCATCAAAAAGCCCCGTTTTGACAATTTTCCTCGTGAGATCTCCGGCCGGCGATAAGTTCCCGAGATTTCAACACCCCACTATTTCAACGCCCCCCTGCCCCCCTCTAATCTTAGAGGGGGAGTTGGATAGCGTGCACGCCGCCCCCATCCGCTGGTGTCACTGCGCTCATCTGCTCCTGCGGTGGTAACCAACTCCCCCTCTAAGATTAGAGGGGGGCAGGGGGGCGTTGAAATATCGGGGCGTTGAAATATCGGGTATTTATCATCATATTGATAAATGATTTATCAGTTTCTATTTGTTTTTGTAAGACCGCGAAGCGGTATAGCCAGCCAGGGAAAAGTCAGGTCAGCAGTCGAGGAGCCGCTGGCGGGTGGCGTCGAAGTCGCTGACGAGCTGGGCCATGATGTCGGCCACGGGGCGGATCTCGCGGACGGAGGCGGCCACCTGGCCGATCTCGAGCTCGCCGTTGTCGATGTCGCCCTCGAAGATGCCGCGGCGGGTGGCGCCGAAGCCGATCATCTCGCGCAGCTCGTCGGCCGTCGCACCCTGCTCCTCGGCCGCCGTCATGCGGTCGTAGAAGGCATTCTTGATCAGGCGCGTGGGCGACAGGCGCTTCAAGGCCAGCATCGTGTCGCCCTCCTGCAGCTCGATACAGCGCTGCTTGAAGGCGTCGCTGGCCGAGCTCTCCTGGCTCAGGGCGAAGAGGGTGCCGATCTGCACGCCCTCGGCGCCCAGGGCCATGGCAGCCGCAATGGCCTGGCCCGAGCCGATGCCGCCGGCCGCGATGAGGGGCAGCGACGTGGCGCGACGGGCCTCGGGGATGAGCACCATCGTCGACGTCTCCTCCTTGCCGTTGTGGCCGCCGGCCTCGAAGCCCTCAGCCACGACGGCGTCGACGCCAGCCTCCTCGCACTTGCGGGCAAACTTGCTGCTGGCCACGACGTGGGCCACCTTGATGCCGGCCTCATGGAAGCGCGGCGTGTACTTCTTGGGCGAGCCGGCCGAGGTGAACACGATCTTCACGCCCTCCTCGATGATGACGTCGGCCAGCTCGTCGGCCTTCGGGTTCATCATCGGCAGGTTGACGCCCCAGGGCTTCACGGTCGCCTCCTTCATCTTGCGGATGTGCTCGCGCAGGAGCTCCGGCGGCAGCGACCCGGCTCCCAGCAGACCCAGTCCGCCGGCGTTGCTCACGGCCGCAGCCAGTCGCCACCACGAGATCCACACCATGCCACCCGAGATAATGGGATACTCAATCCCAAACAATTCCGTAATTCTGTTCTTCTTCATCTTCTCAGTCTTTTTTATTTGTTATTAATTCCTATTTTATAATATAAATGCCCGAGATTTCAACGCCCCCTGCCCCCCTCTAATCTTAGAGGGGGAATTATATAGCTTGCATGCCGCCTGCCGCCGCTGGTGTCATTGCGCTCTTCTGCTCCTGCGGTGGCATCCAACTCCCCCTCTAAGCATCTGCTCCTGCGGTGGTATCCAATTCCCCCTCTAAGATTAGAGGGGGGCAGGGGGGCGTTGAAATCTCGGGCATTTATCACCATATTGATTACCTATTCTATAAAAAGGATGAGTGTCAAGCACGAAGTGCTATGACTGACCTCACTCCCCTCTGTGGAAAGGTCTAACCTTACTCCCCTCCAAGGGGCAGGGGTCTCTAACTTCCTCATCCCAAAGGGGATCATCCCTTACTGCGTGCAAAGTTACGAAATTATTCCGACTTATCGCTGAAAAAAGCGGGCTAAGTGACGGCGGGGAAGGGAAAAAGATGGTCAATGAGTGTTATTTTCTGTTGAAACCCAACGTAATATGAACGAAAATGTGTAACTTTGCACCCAGTTTTAATTAAAACCTACTTATGAAAATAGCTTTGATAGGCTACGGCAAGATGGGCCACATGATTGAGGAGATCGCCCGCAGCCGGGGCCATGAGATTGTCAGCATTATCGATGTGGATAACCAGGAGGACTTCGAGAGCGACGCTTTCGGCACGGCCGACGTGGCCATTGAATTCACGTCGCCAAAGGCGGCCTACGCCAACTACCTGAAGGCTTGGGCACGGGGCGTCAAGGTGGTCAGCGGATCGACAGGATGGCGCCAGGACCACGAACAGGACGTCGTCAGGGCCTGCCAAGAGGAGGGCCGCACCCTCTTCTGGGCCTCCAACTTCTCCGTGGGCATGGCCATCTTCGCGGCCGTCAACCGCCAGCTGGCGCAGATGATGAACCGCTTCCCGCAATACGACGTCAAGATGGAGGAGACCCACCACGTGCATAAGCTCGACCACCCCTCGGGCACGGCCATCACCCTGGCCGAGGACATCATCGCCCAGCTGGACCGCAAGACCGACTGGGAGGTGGGACAGCTCATCGGCCCCGACAACCAGACGAAGGGCTTCGTCATGGGCGGCTCGCGCGACATGGTGCGCATCGACTGTCGCCGCGAGGGCGAGGTGCCGGGCATCCACTCGGTCATCTACGACTCGCCTGAGGACAAGATCACCATCACCCACGACGCCCACTCGCGCCGCGGCTTCGCCCTGGGTGCCGTCCTGGCCGCCGAATATACGCATGAGCACAGCGGACTGCTGACCATCAGCGACATGTTCAATTTTTAATAATATGCAAAAAATGATTTGGTACAATTTGGCTGCCCCCTGTAGGAGGCGACGTGTCCCCACGTCGCACTTGGCGCAGGTGTCACGTGAGGACACGTGACCTCCTAAATCGTACCAAGTTTTTTTACGGTCACTTAATCAAGAGAAATGAAAAAGAAGAAAGAAGTCAATAAGAAACTTCAGTGGCTGAAGTTCATCGTCGTGCTCGCCCTCTACCTGTTGTTCCTCTACTGGGTGAAGTCGTGGCTCGGACTCATCGTCGTGCCCTTCATCTACGACGCCTATATCTCAAAGAAAATCAACTGGCAGTGGTGGAAGGACGCCGAAGGGCCCGTGCGCACCGTCATGTCGTGGGTCGACGCCATCGTCTTCGCCCTCGTCGCCGTCTACTTCATCAACCAGTTCTTCTTCCAGAACTACGTCATTCCCTCCTCGTCGCTCGAGAAGTCGCTGCTCACGGGCGACTACCTCTTCGTCTCGAAGGTCAGCTACGGACCGCGCATCCCGCAGACGCCGCTGACCGTCCCCCTGACGCAGCACACGCTGCCGCTGGGCGGCGTGAAGTCCTACATCGAGTGGCCCCACTGGGACTATCGCCGCGTGAAGGGACTGGGCAACGTCGAGCTGAACGACATCGTCGTCTTCAACTATCCCGCCGGCGACACCATCGTGGCCAACTACGAGACGGAGTACTACCGACTCTGCTATGACTTCGGCGAGCAGATCTACGCCCAGCAGCACCCCGACATGCTGCCCCTCGACTCGATGAGCCGCACGGAGCAGCGGCGCGTCTTCGCCGACGCCTACGAGCTAGGCCGACAGTACGTGCGGGCCAACTGGCTGCAGTTCGGACAGGTCGACACGCGCCCGACGGACCGCCGCGAGAACTACGTCAAGCGCTGCGTCGGACTGCCCGGCCAGACGCTCCAGATCAAGGACCGCATCGTCTACCTGGACGGCCAGCCCAACAAGGAGCCCGACCAGGTGCAGTATCAATACTTCGTCAAGTTCAAGCCGCAGGTCGTGCTGACCGACGACTTCCTCAAGGAGAACGGCATCACCTGCGAAGACCTCGGACTGACGCCGCCCGACCGCGGCATCCTCAAGAGCGAGGGCCAGATACGCCTGCTGCCCTCGCAGACGCAGGCCGTCATGCCCCTGACGAAGAAGACCTACGACGTGCTCAGCCAGCGCGACGACCTCGTGGAGAGCATCGAGCCCGTCAACGACCGCTCGGAGGACCTCTACCCCCGCAACGGCAACCTGCACTGGACGCGCGACAACTACGGACCCATCTGGATTCCAAAGAAGGGCGCGTCCGTCGACCTGACCCTCGACAACATCGCCATCTACGAGCGCCCCATCGCCGTCTATGAGGGCAACAAGCTCGAGGTGCGCCCCGACGGCACCATCCTCATCAACGGCGAGCCGGCCACGAGCTACACGTTCAAGATGGACTACTACTGGATGCAGGGCGACAACCGCCACAACTCGGCCGACTCGCGCTACTGGGGCTTCGTGCCCGAGGACCACATCGTCGGCAAGCCCATCTTCATCTGGTGGTCGAGCGATCCTGACCGCCGCTTCTTCTCCGGCATCCGCTGGAGCCGCCTGTTCCGCATGGTCGACAACATTAAATAATGTACAATGAATAATGTACAATGAACAATGAATAATGAACGATGTATGATGATGTGAGTAGCAGCAGAAGAAAACCTTTTGTGCGCAATTGTACATTGTTCATTGTACATTGTACATTAGCATTGCTCCTGATGCTATTCGTCAGGGCCACGGGATTCACCATCTTTGCCGTCGACGGACAGGCACTCGAGCCCACGCTGCTCGAGGGCGACCGCGTCATGGTCAACCGATGGAGCTACGGACTGCGCACGGGCGGACACGGCTCGCTCTTCAGCTACGGACGGCTCTGCCGACAGCGCGTCAGCCGGGGCGACATCGTCGCCTTCGACGACCCGCGACCGACGGTCGACGGCGGCACCGGCGGCGTGCTCATCTGCCGCTGCGTGGCAGGGCCGGGCGACACCGTCAGCAGCGACGGACAGCCCCTCGTCGTGCCCAGCATGGCCGACTGCGCCGACGGCGACTACTACTGGCTCGAGTCGCTCTCGCCCGACAGCACCACGCTCGACTCGCGACAGCTGGGCCCCATCGCCGAGGAGATGATCATCGGGCGCGTCTTCCTCGTCGTCTACAGCCGTGAGCCGGGCCACCGGCTGCTCGGAGGCTGGCGCCCGCAGCGTTTCTTCCAGCCCCTATGACCACCTGCCTGCTCTCCACCACCTACTTCGGTCCCATACAGTGGTACCAGAAGCTCTGCCGCTACGACCGCGTGCTGATCGAGCACTGCGAGTCGTTCCAGAAGCAGACCTACCGCAACCGCTGCCTCATCGCCACCACGCAGGGCGTGCAGGCGCTGACAGTGCCGGTGAAAGCCCCCTCCAACCTCCCCCCACTGGGGGAGGCTTTCGATGCAGGAATCATTGGCGCAGCAGCCTCCCCCAGTGGGGGGAGGTTGGAGGGGGCCCTCATCAGCGACCACGGCAACTGGCGCCACCTCCACTGGCAGGCCCTGCCGACGGCCTACGGCGACTCGCCCTTCTTCGAATACTACGAGGACGACCTGCGGCCCTTCTTCACCGAGCGGCGATGGGAGCGCCTCACCGACTTCAACGCCGACATCTGCCGCACGATGTGCCGCCTGCTCGACATCCATCCGAACATCAAACCGACGACGGAATATTCAAAAAACGGCGATTTCATCGATTTCCGCGATGCCATCCGCCCCAAGCATCCTCTGCCCGACCCCGACTTCCAGCCACGCCGCTACTGGCAGGTGTTCGAGCAGCGGCATGGCTTCCTGCCCAACCTGTCGATCCTCGACCTGCTGTTCAACATGGGGCCCGAAGCCATCTTCTACCTCATCTGAACGGCGGGCGTCGTGGTGCTAAAAAAAGTAAAACTTGCGCGTATTACAAGTTTTCTGTGTACCTTTGCACTCTATTTGCATGATTATTAAAGTAGAAAATGAGTCTCACAAGCATAGCAAGAAACCTCTTCGCCCCACGCTGGCGTCAGCTGGAGCGCTATGAGCACGGCGCCGCCGAACTGCAGCGCGAGGTGCTCCGCCGGCTGCTCAGCGAGGCTGCCGACACCGAGGTGGGCCGCCAGCATCTCTTCGGACAGACGGCCGACTACGAGGCCTTCGCCCGCAACACGCCCCTCATGGGCTACGACGACGTCAAGGAGCGCATCGACCGCATGCGCCAGGGCGAGGCCGGACTGCTGTGGCCGGGCCATGTGAAGTGGTACGCCAAGTCGAGCGGCACGACCAACGACAAGTCGAAGTTCATCCCCGTCTCGCCGCAAGGCCTGCGCCGCATCCACTATCGCGGCGGCACCGACACAGTGGCCATCTATCTGCGCAACCATCCCGAGAGCCGCCTCTTCGACGGCCGCGGACTGATCCTCGGCGGCAGCCATGCCTCGAACTACAACCTGCCGGGCTCGCTCGTGGGCGACCTGAGCGCCATCCTCATTGAGAACATCAACCCAATAGTCAACCTCATCCGCGTGCCACGCAAGGAGACCGCCCTGCTGAGCGACTTCGAGGTGAAGCGCGACCGCATCGCCCGCGAGACGATGACGAAGAACGTCACCAACCTCTCGGGCGTGCCCTCATGGATGCTGTCGGTGCTCCACCGCGTGATGGAACTATCTGGTAAACAACATCTTGAGGAGGTATGGCCCAACCTCGAGGTGTTCTTCCACGGCGGCGTCGCCTTCACCCCCTACCGCGAGCAGTATGAGCGGCTGATCACCAAGCCCGACATGCACTACATGGAGACCTACAACGCCTCCGAGGGATTCTTCGGCATACAGGACGACCCGGCCGACGCGTCGATGTCGCTCATGGTCGACTACGACGTGTTCTACGAGTTCCAGGACATGCAGACGGGCGACGTCGTGCCGCTCTGGGGCGTCAAGACGGGCCGCAACTACGCGATGATCATCTCGACGTCGTGCGGACTGTGGCGCTACATGATCGGCGACACCGTCCGCTTCACGTCCGTCAACCCCTACAAGTTCATCATCTCGGGCCGCACCAAGTGCTTCATCAACGCCTTCGGCGAGGAGCTCGTCGTCGACAATGCCGACCACGGACTGGCCTATGCCTGCCAGATGACGGGCGCCGAGGTGCTCGACTACACGGCCGCACCCGTCTTCATGGACGCCGAGGGCAAGTGCCGCCACCAGTGGCTCGTCGAGTTCGCCCGCCCGCCGAAGGACCTGGCACAGTTTGCCGACGTCCTCGACCGCAAGCTGCAGGAGCTCAACAGCGACTACGAGGCGAAGCGCTTCAAGAACATCACCCTCCAGCCCCTGGAGCTCATCCCGGCCCGCCCCGGCCTCTTCAACGACTGGCTGAAGGCGCACGGCAAGCTCGGCGGCCAGCATAAGGTGCCACGACTAAGCAACGAGCGCACGCTGCTGGAGCAGCTGCTTGCAATGAACAATGTACAATGGATAATGAGCAATGAACAATGTACAATGAACAATGTACAATGAACGATGAAGAAGAAGGAGGACAACATCATTGGAGCAAAAACTGTAGCATTTGCATTACGAATTATCCGTTGCTATAAATATCTTGGTGAAAAAAAGAAAGAATATGTAATGGCCAAACAACTGCTCAGATGCGGAACCAGTATTGGAGCAAATGTCAGGGAAGCCATGTTTGCACAAAGCCACCCCGACTTTATCAGCAAGATGGGGATTGCATTGAAAGAAGCAGAAGAAACAGATTACTGGCTTTTTCTCTTGAAGGACGCTCAGTATATTGATGAAAAGATATATAACTCGCTGCAAACAGATATCATTGAGATTATTAAGCTATTAGTAGCTATCATAAAGTCATCTAAGGAAGAAGGAATAAAGGCATGAAGATGTCTCCGAAATCGATCAGCCCCGCACTGATATGTACATTGTTCATTGTACATTGTACATTGTTCAGCTGCGCTCGCATGGGCAACCCCGACGGCGGATGGTATGACGACACGCCGCCCAGCGTGCTGAGCGCCTCGCCCGCCGACGGCTCGACCGGCGTCAGGGCGCAGAAGGTCGTCATCAACTTCGATGAATACATCAAGATCGAGGACGCCCAGAACAAGGTCATCGTCTCGCCCCCGCAGCTCGAGATGACCGACATCAAGGCGGCGGGCCGACGCATCATCATCGAGCTGAAGGACACGCTCAAGGAGAACACCACCTACACCGTCGACTTCAGCGACGCCATCACCGACAACAACGAGGGCAACCCGATGGGCAACTACACCTACAGCTTCTCCACCGGCTCGCAGATCGACACACTCGAGGTCAGCGGCTACTGCCTCAACGCCCAGGACCTGGAGCCCCTGAAGGGCATGCTCGTCGGGCTCTACGAGGCCTCGGACACGACCGACAGCCTCTTCTACAAAAAGCCCTTCCTGCGCGTCTCGCGAACCAACGGCAGCGGCCACTTCACCATCAAGGGCGTCGCCCCCGGCCGCTATGTCGTCTACGCCCTGCAGGACAGCGACGGCGACTTCCTCTTCTCGCAGAAGAGCGAGACGATCGGCTACTTGACCTCCGACACGATCAGCCCCTCGTGGAAGCCCGACGTGCGCCAGGACACCGTCTGGCTCGACTCGCTCCACATCGCCGACATCAAGCGCGTCGGCTTCACACACTTCCTGCCCGACGACCTGACCCTGCTCTGCTATCAGCACCCCATGACCGACCGCTCGCTGCTCAAGCAGGAGCGCACGGAGCCGCAGAAGATGACCTTCTACTTCACCTACGGCCACGACTCGCTGCCCCACATCGAGGGCCTCAACTTCCGGAGCGACTCGGCCTTCATCGTCGAGGCCTCCGAGCGCCGCGACACTGTCAGCTACTGGCTGCGCGACACGACGCTCGTCAATCAGGACACCCTGCAATACGTCCTGACCTACTGGATGACCGACACGCTCGGCCAGCTCGTCCTGCAGCGCGACACGATGGAGTCGCTGGCCAAGACGAGCTACGAGAAGCGCCTGAAGGACCTGCAGAAGGAGCGCGAGAAATGGGAGAAGGAGCAGGACAAGCACCGCAAGCGCGGCGAGCACTACGACACGGTGATGCCGCGCAAGCCGCTGCAGCCCAAGCTGAGCGTCAGCTCGCAGATGGACCCCCTGCAGCAGCTGACGATCACGATGCCCGAGCCCCTCGTCGGCTGCGACACGTCGGCCGTCCACCTCTACGTCATGATCGACTCCGTGTGGTATCGCGCGCCCCACGAGCTGCGCCAGACGTCCACCCTGCAATATCTGCTCGACGCCCAGTGGCAGGCCGCCACGGAGTATAGCCTGGAGATCGACTCGGCAGCCTTCCGCGGCCTCTACGGCCTGGTGAACTCGCCCATCAAGCAGGGCATCAAGGTCAGGAGCGAGGACGAGTTCAGCAAGCTCATCGTCGAGATAGCCCCCAGCCCGCTCACCCCGGCCGACTCCACGGCACAGATCATCGTCGAGCTCATGGACTCAGGCGACAAGCCCGTGCGCCGCACCGTGGCCGACGAGCGGGGCATCGCGCGATTCCCCTACCTGAAGCCCTCGACCTACTACCTGCGGGCCATCGTCGACCTCGACGGCAACGGCCAGTGGGACACGGGCGACTACGCGCTGGGCCGCCAGGCGGAGCCCGTCTACTACTTCCCCGAGGAGGTGGAGTGCAAGGCCAAGTGGGACGTCAACCGCAAGTGGAACCTCAACGCCACACCCCGCTTCCGCCAGAAGCCCGCGAAGATCACCAAGCAGAAGCCCGACAAGGAGAAGCAGCTCAAAAACCGCAACCTCGAGCGCGCCCGCCAGCTTGGCATCGAATACATGAAGAGTAAGGGATTGTAAGCGGACTTTTTAAAACCACGAATTTAACGAATTAAACGAATTTGGGAGGAGAAAAAATTTGGAGAATTAAACGAATTTGATGGATTAAAAAAATTTGGAGGAGTAAACGAATTTGGAGGAGTAAACGAATTTGATGGATTAATAGAATTTGACTAAATAAGTGAAAGTAATATCATTTGGTATGAAGAAGTTAGAGACCCCACCCCCAACCCCTCCCCTTGAAGGGAGGGGAGAAAGCCTCCCCCGACCCCTCCGAAGGAGGGGAGTGACCCCTCCCGACCTCCCCGAAGGGGAGGAGTGGCTGGCGCACTGCCCGACGGGTAATGACGGCGCAGCTGCTCCCCTCCCCTCAAGGGGAGGGGTTGGGGGTGGGGTCTCTAACTTCTTCATACCAAGCTATTATTCCGCCAGCAAATTCGTGTAATTCGTGCAATTCGTGGTCAAAAAAGAATTCGTGGTCAATAATGTAATTCCTGGTAAAAAAAATAAAGTTAGAAAATTGAAAACGAGAGCTATGATCAGAAGGATTTGTGCATATATCATCCTTGGATGGATGGCAGTGGCCGGCGCTGCGGCACAGTCGCAGTGCGGCATCGAGAACAAGGCGTTCCAGGGGGGCGAGGTGCTCAACTACAACCTCTACTTCAACTGGAAGTTCGTATGGGTCAAAGTCGGGTCGGCCGCGATGACCACCACCGTGTCGAAGTTCGACGGACAGGAAGCCTTCCGCACCAGCCTCATCACCCGCGGCAACAAGAGCCTCGACGGCGTCTTCGTCATGCGCGACACGCTGCTCAGCTATTGCTCCACGTCCGACCTCACCCCGCTCTACCACCGCAAGGGCGCCCTCGAGGGCAAGCGCTACTACGTCGACGAGCTGTGGTACACCTACCCCAACAGCCGCTGCCACCTGAAGATGCACCGCATCGACGCCGACGGCGAGGTGCACTGGCAGGAGAAAGAGTATCAGGAGTGCATCTACGACATGATGAGCATCTTCCTCCGCGCCCGCAACTTCGACGCCTCGACGATGCAGAAGGGCGACGTCATCCCCATGCCCATCAGCGACGCCCGCCGACTGTCGAACTCGTGGCTGAAGTATCGCGGCAAGGAGACCTTCAAGGTCAGCGACACGAAGGAGAAGTTCCGCTGCCTCGTCTTCTCGTTCATCGAGCACGAGAAGGGCAAGAACCACGAGCTCGTCCGTTTCTACGTCACCGACGACCAGAACCACATCCCCGTACGCCTCGACCTCGACCTCTCCTTCGGCTCCGCCAAGGTCTTCCTGCGCAACTACCAGGGCATCCGCAACCCCATGACCTCGAAGATCAACTGACCATTCGCGATTGCGAAAAATCCCGACATTCGGGCACGTTATATAAACCAAAGCGGTGCTTCTCCGGTCGAGAAGTGCCGCTTTTCTCATCAAAAAGCACCGCTTCTCTCATCGAAAAGCACCGTTTCTTTTTTTGCAAAAACTAAAATCTCTGGAAATCAGGCAGTTGAGGAAAATGGGCAAAATATTCGGAAATTATCTTACAAAATCAAAGACATTCCCGTGCTAAATCTGCACGGCAAAGACGAATGATTGATAATTCATGACATGGGCCATTCATGCATATCACATGGGCGCCGCAGACAGATGAATGGAGATTTACTTTGTCAGCCTCATGTCAAGCAAATCACACAATTCCTGCGGGTCTATGTTGAGCCCGTCTACAGGCAAGGACTCCGGAACCCCAGCTATCATTCCACTCAACTTCCGAAAGATGCGGCCTGCGCTGCTTGCATCGTTCATCTTCTGAAACTCAACGTCTTTCTTGTATTTTATACCTATCTGTTTAGACGACCCCACAATGATCGGATAGAATGCTTCCACATCGGCGAAACGGACCTCCCATTTCTTCATTCCGCTGTCCACCAAGACTGATTCGTCTGTGATGATATAATAGGCTTTGCCGCTGATTCTTTCTCTCAGTATGAGGTATAACACGAAAAGTCCGCCTCCGCCAAAGAATAAGATGCTGGTCCATGCAATGAATGTCTTTTCTCCATCCAGAAGCATCATGACTCCCACCGCAGCAAACGCAAAGCATATAGCCAACAAGGCGATGTTTTTCTTGACTGAATGATATATTCTAATCTCTTCCATGAACTGGTGATTATTTTGAGGCTCGCAGGTCTAACCTTACTCCCCTCCTTGGGCAGGAGGGGAGTAAGGTTAGACATTGATCCCGAATCTATCCGAAGAACTCGCCGTCGTGCTGGTTGTCGTAGCTGGAGCCGTCGAAGCAGTGGGTGCAGACCTTGTCCTTCGGCAGGCCGATGGAGGCGACGAGGTCCTCGAGGCGGGCGAACTTGACGGAGGTGAGGCCCAGCCGATGGCCTATCTCTTCGACCAAGCGGTGATACTCGGGCGAGTCGGTCTGGGCATAGCGGTCGAGGTTGGAGGGGTTTTCGCCCTCGAAGTCGCGTATGATCTGTCGGGCGATGAGCTCCATGTCGGTCTTCGAGTTGGTGAAGCCGATGAAGGGGCAGCCGAAGACGAGGGGCGGACATGAGATGCGGACGTGGACCTCGCGGGCGCCGTTCTGGAAGAACTCGCGGACGTTGTCGCGCAGCTGGGTGCCGCGCACGATGGAGTCGTCGCAGAAGACGATGCGCTGCCCGCGGAGCAGGGCCTCGTTGGGGATGAGCTTCATCTTGGCCACCAGTCGGCGGCGCGACTGGTCCTGGGGTGTGAACGACCGTGGCCACGTCGGCGTATACTTCAGCACGGCGCGCTTGTAGGGGATGCCCGAGCCGTTGCTGTAGCCGATGGCCATGCCGACGCCCGAGTCGGGGATGCCGCAGACGAGGTCGGCCTCGACGTTCTCCTCGGCGTCGCGGCGGCCCATCATCTCGCCGTTGCGCTCGCGCACCTCCTCGGCGTTGATGCCCTCATAGCATGAGGCCGGGAATCCGTAGTAGACCCAGAGGAAGGAGCAGATCTGGCAGCGCTTGAAGGCGGGCTGCAGCACCTCCAGCCCGTCGGCGCGCAGGCGCACGATCTCGCCCGGCCCGACGTCGCGCAGCGTGCGGTAGTCGAGGTTGGGGAAGCTGGTCGTCTCGCTGCTGGCGGCATAGGCCTGGATGTGCTCGTCGGTGCCGATGGGCGAGAGTCGGTGGACCTCCTTGCGGCCGATGACGATGGGCGTGCGGCCCAGGAAGTCGCGTGCGGCGATGATGCCGTCCTCGGTGAGGATGAGCATGGAGCATGAGCCCTTGATCTTCTGGTAGACGCGGTTGATGCCGTCGACGAACGAGTTGCCCATGTTGATCAGGAGCGCGACGACCTCCGTCTGGTTCAGGTTGTTGGCGCTCTGCTCGCTGAGGTGCATGCGCTGGGCCAGCAGCTCGTCGGCAATCTCGCGCAGGTTGTTGATCTTGGCCACGGTGACGACTGCGTAGCGCCCCAGGTGGGAGTTGATGATGATGGGCTGTGGGTCGGTGTCGCTGATGACGCCCAGGCCCTGATGGCCCTTGAACTCGTGGAGTTCGTCCTCGAATTTCGACCTAAAATAATCGCGCTCCAAGGAGTGTATGGAGCGCGTGAAACCGCGTTCGCGGTCGAACGTGACGAGGCCCGCACGGCGCGTGCCGAGATGTGAGTTGTAGTCGGTCCCGTAAAACAAGTCGTTTACGCAGTCCTGTGTGGAGATGGTTCCAAAGAAGCCGCCCATAGTGGTGTTATCGCTGTTGGTTTTGATGTTTCGACTGCAAAGGTACAACTATTTTTCGACATTGCCATCATTTTCCCTGAAAAAATATTCCTCTGTCCGAAACCCCAGTTGATGTCGGCGCAGCCACTCCCCTCGAGGTGAGGGGAGTGGCTGCGCATGATTGATTACAGGCGGACTGAGGGCAGCGGCTTCTGGTAGCCCTCACGCTGCCAGATGATCTCGCCGTTGTGTTCGATGGCGTCGAGGCGGCCTCTGACGCATGGCGGGTCGTCGCCGTCGTCCGGGGTGACGGCCGGTGCGAATTCGCCAAAGCCCATGTTTCCGCCGGATTGTTCAGAGTCATAGCCCTCGTAGGTTCTGTTGGTATAGAGCGTGAGATAGTAGCTCACGCCATAGACCCATGCAGAATTGGCTTCCGTCCGGAATCGTGGAGCAAAGTTCAGACGGATCCTTTGCTTACTGGTCTTGTCGGTCAGCAGTGAGAACGACCAGTGCATGATGTAGACGCCGTCCACCAGATTGGCTGTACTCTTTCTGTAAGTCTCAGTCTGGTCGGTGTTGAGCTCACGCACTTCCCATTTCTTGATGTTCGAGATGCCCAGGACGCTGGTCTTCGTGTCGACCTTGAACTCATACTCATGCTCATAGAACTGCTCGGAAACAAGGTCCAGGAAGGTGCCTGTGCTATGAACCATATCCGTGGGATAGGCCTCGATGATGGTTATCGCCGGCGACGTGTTGCAGAACGAGAGTCCCTTGTCGAAGGCGTTCGGCTGGTTATACGTGACAGGTCTTTCGTAGTAGCAGGGATAGGCAGTGTAGATGACGTCGCTCTGATTACCGTCGTTGGGGATGTCGAAGGTGTAGGTGGTGCCCGTCTTGCACTTGGCGTCCATGCCCCCCTCGTTGGGGAAGATGGTCGTCATGTATTTCGATCCCTTCTTGATCATCAGTGCGGGCGTGAACTGCTTGCCCACGGCGACCCAGAAGCCCAGTCGCGACAGCTCGAACTGCGCGGTCTGGATGAGCTGTTTGTTGCTCTTGTCCCATCCCTTGACGATCTTGAACGACTTGTCCTTGAGCTTCGGATACCATGGGAATGTCTCCGGGTTGAAGATGTCCCACGGGCCGAAGGTGACGTAGGCGCCCATCGTCTTGTCGTCCTCCAGCTTGTCGGCCTCGCTGTCGATGAGGTCCTGATAGACCTGGTTGTTGGTCACCTCTGAGGTCTTCAGCTTGTCGAGCATGTCCTTCGTGTCGCGCATCTTCTTCTGCATGTCGTCGCTTCCCAGGAGGGCCTTGAGCGACAGGTCGAGGAGGACGCCGAGCTTCAACTTGAATTTCAGCGTGAACGTCAGTCCGAGGCTATTGGATATGTCGTACATCGTCCAGCCTTCTGTCGAATACGACGCAAACGGGAGGGAGATGCCCACTTCCGCGGTGATTATCGGTATGATCCTGACCGACAGCACCTTGCCGTAGAGCCCGATGCCGACGGTTATCGACAGTTCCAGCGTCACCGTGCCGTTGATCTGTGCGTCGAGTTTCCAGTCCTCGTCCTTCAGCTTCTTGACCTCCTTAGTGACCTTCCCCTCATAGAAATCCAGGTGGTAGATGTTCTGATACTGTTTGTGCTTGGTGATGACCACCGAGCCGGTGATGTCGAAGGTCAGGTTGAGATCCAGATTCAGGAAGAGCACCAGCACCACCGGCCCCATTGTCAGGGCCTTACCCTTGACGATGGCTTTGTCCTTTATGATGGGGATGATCTTGGTGAGTCCTCCGCTGATGGTCACCCGCGTCTTCTCCTCGACGGTCTGGATGAAGTCGGCCTTCATGTTGTCGAGCGAGAATTTGTCGAAGTTGAACTCATTCTTCACCTTGTAGAAGTTGTTCTCCTTGTCCATGGAGGCCTCAAAGTGGATGATTTTATTTTTCTTTGCCAGCTCACCGGTGAAGCTCCATGACATGCCCATAGACATGGTGAAGTCGCTGCCGCCGAAGTTCATCTGGACGTCGATGGGTGCGACGCCGCCCTCGTCGGCTCGCGTCCGGGCCATGGCCGGCTCCTCATACTCCACGGGGACGGAGAAGGAGTCGGCCTCGAAGGTCAGCTTGCCGTCGATAAGCAGACTCTTGAAGGTGTCCTTGAGCGTGGCGAACGACATGAGACACTTGTAGACGCCGTCCTCGAAGAGGCGCTTCTCCACGAGGTGGTTGGCGCCCATGGGAAACTTGTCTGTGACGGTGCTGAGGAAGATCTCGCCCGGCTGGGGCAGCAGCTCCTTGGGCGTGTCGGCACGGAAGTGCACCTCGAGCATCACGTTGACGCCGTCGGTCTCCACGTGGGTGATATACTTCTCCTGAGTCGACTCCTCGACGACGAGCACGTTGTCGTTGTACTGGTATTCCACTTCGCAGCCGCCCTCGGTCGTCGCGACGGGCTTGTCGTAGCCCTCGCCGCTGTGATGGCGCACGTTCTTGAAGTCAGAGAGCTCGGAGGCCTCCTCCAGCTCGTCCTCGATGAAGAGGTTGCACGACGACGTCAGCGCAGCCGTGAGCACTGCGAGGCTGAACAGTGATAGTATTCTTTTCATAGATCTTGTCTCCCTTCTTGTCAAAATGATAACTCAGGTGATTACTCTTCAGGATTGGTCACGACGACATGCAGCGTGTCGCCATTATCGAAATACGGGATGCCGTCGTCGCCCTCGATGTCGGGCCAGAGCTGCTGGGCCGTGTCGTCGAGCACCAGCGGATAGAGGTCGGAGAGGGTGCCGTGGGCCTCGCCGTCGAACTCGAAGGCGTCGGGGAAGAGCTCCACGAGGGCCCGGCCGCGATAGATGCAGCGCAGGCTGACGTCGCCGCCGAGGCGGACGGGGCTCCAGATGCGAATCTCCATGTAGTCGCGGCCCTGCCACTGCCGCATCTTGCCGATGCCGCGCAGCTCGTCGCCGATGTAGGCCCCGATGATGATCGAGTCCTCGTCGGCGGCCGTGTACTTATGGCCGTGGATGCTGACGTCGGCATAGATGACCATGTCGTAGGGATAGCTCTTCGGGTTGAGGTAGATCGCCGGCAGCACGCTGACCCAGCACGAGTCCGTCTGGTGGTCGCTGACGCTCATGGCCCAGGCCAGCGTCAGTCCCTCGCTGAGGGCGATGACCGTGTCGCGCTCGACGATGGCGACGTCCTTGTCCTCCGTCATCCACCACACCGAGCGGTTCGACAGCGTGTCGGGCTCAAAGAGCACGGGGATGCGATAGCGGTCGCCCACCATCATGTTGATCACCCGCCGGCCCAGCGTCATCCGCCGCGCATCCACGGGGTCGCCCCCCTCCCAGTAGTCACCGCAGGAGCAGAGAAGCCCGCCCCCGGCCCCTCCCCAAAGGAGTGCGGAGCATATCGTGCAGAGCCATAGAAGATGGCTGGCTGTTTTTTGACCGATGCGTTTCCTTTTCATAAAGATTCTAATATATTATTGATGGTAATCAAAAACTCCGTTTCCTCTCTGCCCTTCTCCCCTCCCTTGGGGAGGGGCCGGGGGTAGGCTCTTCCTATGGGCGGCGGCTGACCGTCACCGTGTTCGACAGGGCGCTCTGGCGTCCGTCGCGCCACTGTATCATGACGTAGTACTGGGCCGTCTCGCCCTTCTCGAGCAGGTTGTCGGCATACTCCGCCTTGTCGCTCGCCACGCTGATCATGAACTTAAACTTGTCCTCACCCGGACCCTTGCGATAGACGCAGTAGTAGTAGGGCGCGTCGATGGGCAGTCGGCCCGTCGTCCAGGCCAGCTTCGTCAGCTGGGAGCGCTCGTCGTAGTCGCCGGCCAGCTCGATGCCGGCCTTGACGACCTTCGGTCCGGCGTGCAGCCAGCTGACGGCCAGGCTCTTCGAGGTGAAGGGCGACGAGTTGAACGACTCCACGTAGTAGTAATATCTGTTCTCGCGGTCGTAGGGCGGGTTGTCGTCGATCGTGATGCGGTAGCCGCACTCGCGCAGCGAGTCGGCATCGTAGCGCCCGATGACCTCCCACGGCCCGTCCTGGCTCAGTCCGCGGTAGGCCACGTGGTAGTCCATGTCGGCATCCGTTCCGACGATCCACTCCATGTGCATGCCCTCCGCGTCGCTGTGGCCCGAGCGGTCCAGGTGGGGCTGCGTCGGCGGCGTGATGTGCGGGCGCTTCACCTGGATCCAGGGGCTCCATAGTCCCATATTCGACGAATAGTCAACGGCCCTCACCTTGTAGTAGATATACTTCTGGTTGACATTCAGCGCAAGAGAGTCGGTGTACCACGTGTCAGGTATACCTCCTTCGTTCAGCTGCAGGAAGGTATGCGTCGTGTCGTTGGCAAAGGCCAAGTCATAATAGGCGATGTCGTCGTCGGCACAAGGATTCCACTCAATGAGTATGTTTCCGTCGGCACTGACCGTGGCTCTGAGCGAATCAGGGATGTCGGGGGCCTTGTAGTCAGTCAGCCGTATCATCTGAATGAGCGAGCGCCCCTCGTTGCCCGAGTTGTCCACGGCCGTCATGCAGATGGCTCCCGTCGTCAGGTGGGTGACGTCGAGCGTGCATGTCGTGTCGTTAGGCGAGATGAGGTCGTCGTTGAGCGCTATCCACTGCTTGCCAGTGACTTGCTCGTTGGAATAATTGATGATGTAGCCATTCAGGTCCTCTTCTATGACATCTTTTTCCCACACGATTTTTGCCATCACCTTGGCCATCAGGTCGCCGTCCTCGGGACGATAGACCTGGATGTACTTCAGGTTGGGGGCCGTTGGCGGCTCGTTGTCATAGATATTGGTCTCATGGACTTTGCTGGGACTGGTCAGGTCGCCGAAGGGGTCATGAGCCAAGACCCTGTATTCGTAGAGCCCGAAGGCAGGCACGGAGTCGTTGTAGACGTTATAGCCATAGACGTCGTCCTCGCCGAGCATCGTGATGAAGGGCTTGTCGGTGATGCGTTGCCATTCCGTCTGTCCCTTTTCGCGCCTTTCGATCTCAAAGCTTGAGTGCTTGTCGTCATACCAGTAGATATTGACTTTCCGCGGGCTGATGAGCGAGTCTTGCAGCGTGATGTCATACTCTGGAGCTTCATAAGGCTTGTTGACCATATACTCAATGAAGCCCGGCTCGAAAAGCAGGATGCCACCATTTTCCCACACCGTGGGCTGCACGATGTATTGGTAGCGGGCGCCGGGTTTCACGTTGCGGTCGACTATACCTACAGCCAGGTCGCGGGCCAGGTCTTTCCGCCATTCGGCCACGAGCATGGCAAAGGCAAAACTGATGTCTTGCTCGCTGTTGTACTCCATGCCTGCGCTGAAGGTGCCGGGCTTGTCTTTGGTCTGGGCATAGTCTAAGCGACCCTCACCGTAGAGCACTCCCTGAGCCAGCAGGGCGTTGGAGTCGTTCTCGGCATATTTGGCCCGGAACTGTTCCTCGCTCAGCGGCTTGAGGGCATAAGCCACGGTGTCGACCTCGAATCCGGGCTTGTCAATATCGATCCGAAGGACATTGACGCCATGGTAGGCCAGGTACTTCCATGAGACATAGTCCTCGGGCATCCATCGCAGCACAATGCTGTCGCCATAGCTGCGGGCCAGCAACTTGATCTTTGTCGTGACGAGCGGTTCCAGCCACCTGAGCGCCTGGCTGCTGTCAGCAGGATTGATGGTTGCCGAGGGCGACTGGACGATGGTGTCGTTTGTCGCTGTTTGTGCTGTGACTCCTAAGCTTAGGAGAAGAAAGCCATATATTAACCCTTTTCTTATCATATCATTACATTTTTTCTGTGATGAGTTATTTCGTACCCCCATATACCAATTTCCCTCTGGGAGGTGTGGGACGGGCACCGGTTGTGGAACCATCTTGATTTTGGTAATTGTAATTTAAGATGTCAAAGATTGAATAGTCAACCGGATAAGTGCCACCTGTCTGATAGATGTCATAGGTAATCGGGCCTGCCCCTTGATCGTCATCCGTCTTATTCTCAAATTTTGAGGAGTAAGTATACAGTCCGGTATTGACGTCAAAGGCATTGAGCCTGTATGATTTGCATCTGATGGACTTGATATGCTTGAGAGCCTCAGCGGCTTTGAATTCATCGCCGTTGTAACCCCAACCTTCCTGATATTTTTGCGGATATGGGGTGACGTTATGTCCCGAAATCACTATCGATCGAGTCAGTCTACTTCCTAATGTTCCCCAGTAGGCCTGGTTCTTTCTCATATCTGGGATATTACCCTTCTTGTCATTGTTGGCGAACACCTCTTTGGGCATCGCCAGGAGCGGGAACTGGTAGTAGGGCACCCTCACACTACAGCTGCCACGACTCACCTCCAGATACAGACCTCTGTGTACATCGCTCCATTCCTGCATTTGTTTCGCTACGTATTCTGCTCTGGGAACAGGAAGAGTTCCATTGTCGATAGAAATAAGTTTTCGGAAGATGGAGTCAATCTTTCCACATAATTCTTCTGCAACGTAATACGGCTCGGCCAGTTTCTCGAACAACTGCTTGAATCCTTTGAGATGTGGGCGGTTATTGGTCAACCAAGAATCAAACCCGGCTGCATACTCTCTTTGATTAGCCAGCGTGTACTCCCGTGCATATTCGTCAGAGATGGGCAACGGATAGGTGACGTCGTCCAGGGTGTTGATCCAACAGCTGTACATGGCATCCCGAAGTTGATAGAGGTCCATGCCTTCCTCCCAGTCAGAATTCAGCAGCGAACCGGTCACGTCGGTATTGTTGAGGGTGAAGACGAGCGACTCCGTGGCATACGGCGTTGAGACATTGTCCCAGCTGTAAGCCTTCACACTGATGTCGCCGAGGAAAACCCATCGTTGCAAGAATGCGAAGTAGAGGAATGGGTCTAAGAGTCGCGTAGGTAATGCATCGTTTGTCGGTTTCACGGTGACATCGTTCCACTCGTTGCCTCGGTTAATCGTGTAGTCGAATTGTACGCCATTCTTTTCAACCGTGGCACCGATGTAAGGCTGCTCGTATTCAATCTTTAAGCGATGGTCCTTGTAAGTACCGAAGCGGTCCTCCCCAGGACGTCTCCAGTGGCCTCCGCCATAGTCATAAGGCTTGACATACAGGTCAGCCAAATCGATCTTCTCATAGACAGGCACCGTGAAGTCGCTGTCTTTCCTGACCTCGACGTACTGATCCCGGATCGGGGTGACCCAATCGGAGAACTGATCGTACCAGCCTTTCGACTCAATAAACTTTGTGAATTGTTCTGCTCGCGACAAGGCGGCAAACGACGGGTCTTCCTTCATGGCTGCCAGTTCCTGATCGAATTTGTACAAGTTCGATGCTCCGTACTTCATGACAATGAATTCAGACAGCTCGCCCTCAACCAAGACCTTGGGGAAGTCAAACTTATTCATGTCACCATTATAGCTGCCAGGATATTGCTTGCCACTCCTCGGGCTGTAGACATACGCCAGTGCATCCTTGAAGTAGCGTGTTTCATAACCTTTGAAATAGCTCATCTGAAGCTTAATGTTGAAAGTCCACCTTTGGTCAAACTCGAAGGGCACCTCGGGGGCGATGCCATATTGGTATCTCCCTCCCGATTTGTCACTCTTGATAACGGCTTTTCTGACAACGACGTTGTCCACCTTGCTGCCGTCGTCGTTAAGCTTCTGGATCTTCCAGTTAAGCTGACAGTTCGGATATTTCTTCTTGAACTTGTCGAGAATCATCACCTGGCCCAAGCCAACGTCGACACCGCTTTGATTGAAGGCAATGTACGGGTTGTTGACATCCGACATGTAGCACTCAACCTCCTCACCCAGCTTGTTGAACAGGCCGTTGTCTTCAGCCGAGGGACGCGCCAAGGCGACATAGGGCTGGAGGTCGGTAATCATGTCGTCGAAAGTCGTCGTGCCCTTCGTGCAGAAGAAGTAGTACTTGGTCTGCATCCAGTGCGTCGGCTCGTAGTCGTTGGTGTGCACCACCTCAGGCCACACCCGTCGGCCGTCCTTGATCTCATAGCCGGTGCCGCTCAGCTGCAGCAGATAGTAGCGGTCGGGCTTCAGGGAGATGTTCTTCAGGTGATATCTGTGGCCTTGCTTCTCGATGGTAGCATATTGCACAGAATTACTCTTGTATCTCGAATAGATGTTAGACACGACAGTGGCATCACTCGAGTTGACCGTTCGCTTGACTGAGGACGTACGCTCATAGCCGTTCATGATAGCTGAAGTCTCCTTGACGCTGGTCTCCTGAGTGGAGATACTGCTGATATACGACAGACTACTGACATCCGTAAATTCGTAAAGTCGCACGGAGCCGCCATAACTGAAGTCCTGATCCAGATCGAAGACATAGGTGCGCGATGCCTGGAGGTCGTAGCGGGTGTCGTCAGCCTCGGCTCCGTCGGCCTCGGCTATTTGCTTTCGCTTGCTCGGGTCGACCAGCCTGTAGCGCTGTCCCAGCGATGCATTGGTGGTGAAGGATATCTTGTTAGCCTCGTTCACGCTGATGGCATTCTTCATGTCCCAGCCCTGCTTCTTGTCATCGGAAGCAAGCGTGCAGCCGTTGAACAGCTCAAAGCCGTCAAGAGCGTTGCCCAGGAAGGGCTCGCAATGCTTACCGCAGGTGAACGTGAACTTCTTGTCGATCCTGACCAGGCCGGCCAGGAGGCTGACCTTGACACGTGCCTGACCGTCGATCCAGACGGGATGCGGCAGACCCATCTTCATGACGCCGCCGATACCGGCATTCAGGATGTCGATGTGCTTGTCGATGAGCTTGCCCAGCTTGATGTGCAGACCGAACTTGGCTGCCAGGTAGGCATAGAACTGACCCTCGGCATACCAGCTGCCGTAGTAGCCGTCTTCGCCGGGCTTCTTGTCGCGGTAGCCCATGGATCCATAGTCTACGCAGACGGGAGCATGCTTGAAGTGAACGAGCGAGATGTCGAAGCCGGCAATGGCTCGCAGATAGCCATAGAACAGACCCAGGTCGACGTCGATATATCCCCAGGCCTTGGCACCGGCCATGACGCCGCCATTGACGTTGCCTTCGTAGGGATTGAGGGCCTTGGCAGCAGCATTGCGCGACTTCTGAGCCTTCTCCATCTCCGGCGTGGTGTAGACGCCGTCACCCGAGTCGCCATTGAGGAAGCTTCTGATTTCCAACGGTATTTCGGGCAGTCTGCCGTCGCCGGGCAGCTCGTTGCCCATGCACAGATAGCCGTCGGCTCCGATGTTGACGCTGACAATCTTGCTCTTGAAGTCGACCAGGATGAACTGGCATCGCTTGCTCTCTTCCGGCTCGCCGAGATAGAGGTGCCAGTGGACGGGAGAATACTCTTCGTAATTCTCAGCCCACGTGATCTTCAGCTCCAGATTCATCTTTGACTTGCCCATTCGTGCGGCTTCCGATTGCTTTTGAGCCTGTTCGCCCTTAATGGTCTGGTCGTCACCTTCGAGCTTTGTCTTCTTTGAACCGGCTTTTTCGCTATAGTCACTGTTGATCTCGTCGAGATTGCCTGCTGGGTTGAGCGAGGGTTCCTCCAGCACCTTGCCGACGTTGCCTTGGAATTGGTTGAGCTTAGTCTGCATGTTCTCTAGGGAGCTGTTCATACCCATCAGCTTGTCGACAAGATGTGACGTGTCGATGCCCGTCTCAACCGTAATGTTGAGCGACAGGTATCTTTCCTTGGTGCGCCGGACCTTCATCTTTTCCTCTTGAGACCATTCCATCTTGGTCTGGTTGAGATAGACCAGCGACATCTGCGCATCAACGATGCCACTGACGGCCTTGACACGTCCGTTGAACTTAAACGTCGACATGCAGTGCTGCACACGGTCGTAGACCACCATCAGGTCGACGTCGCCGCTCAGGGCTTCTTCGCCGGCCGTCGTCGACAGTCCGATGCCGAACATGACGCCTATCAGTCCGTATTGGGGCTCCGGGGCGCCGGCGAACATCGGATGGCCGTCAACGGTGCCGCTCTGCGTGGGTCGGCAGTTGACGTAGAATCCGCCGCTGATGCGGTTGATGACAATCGGGTCGATGTGGATGCCGGCCTTGCTTGAGACACTGGCAGTGAAGTAACCCCAGTCGTAGTCCGGGTCGGCATCGTAGAAGTCCTCCCATGTCGACGTGGACTTATAATTGGCTTTGTGGTCCTCATCGCACAGCTGTTGGGCCTGAGCCTTCTTCTCTTTCTCCTCGTCTTCGCTCAGTCCGTTGTCACACTTGAAGTAGCCGCCTTCGCAGTCAACGCTGAACAGTCCGATGATTTCCACCTTCAGGCTGCCGGCATAGCCCTTCCGCTCCTTTTTGTCAGAGACTTCGAGCTTGCCGTTCAGGTGTAAGGCATTGGCCACGTCAACATCCAGTTCCAACATCCTGAAGTCAACTTTGCCGTCTGAGATATACCAATCGCCGACGGAGCCTTCGGTGTGTGTCGTGGCTGAGATGTCGACGCCGGCTTTGACCGTGAACAGGTTGTTGGCCAGGCCTATCATGGCGTCAACACCCAGGATGAGCTTGTCGCTGGAATATTTGAGGCTGAAGTCCTCAAGTCCGATCTTGAACGGTCCGATCTTCTTCTGGGCCGAGGCCAGCGACCACTCGCCGTAGTTAAAGTAACATTCCTTGCTGAGCGCCAGTTCCCTGCCTTCGGTGAACTCGTAGAGTTTCTTGTGCTCGGCCTCCCATGCCTCCTGTGACTCGATGCCCGTCTGGTGGGTGCGATACTCGTCGATTTCGAGGTCTTTCCAGTCATCCAGCCTGACGTTCGACAGGCGCATCTTGGCAAAGTGTATGCCGGGCATCTTCAGCTCGAGGGGGATTTGCTCCTTGATCTTGGCAATGCGCTTGGCGAAAGCATTGGCGTTCTCGTCGTGCTTGCCGTCGAGTCCGGCGATGGTGATGTCGCCGGCCATGCAGAGCTCCACCTGGGTGTACTGCTCGCCGCCTTCCTTCTCGGGGTCGACCGATTCGACGAGGAAGTAGGTCTGGTCGGGCAGCAGGGTCATGTCGGCCACGAAGAAGTTCATGGCCAGGGGGGCCTTGTCGGCGTTCTTCGTGGTGAAGACGTACGAGAGGCGTTTGTCGTCGTACTCCTTGCGCTTCTTGGTCACCTTCTCCGTGCCGGCCTTGTTCCATACCTGGTATTCCTTGTAGCCGGGCTTGGTCATGTGGCGTATCTGGCAGTAGTATTCGATGTCGGTCTCCTGCTGGTCGTCCTTCTTTTCGGTTGAGGAGCCCGACTTGCCGCCGTCTTTCTTCGCGGCCTCGTCGGCAGCCTTGTCCTGGGCTGCCTTGCCGAGCAGTGGCACGCCGAAGCCGCCGGTGATGGTGCAGTTGTCGAAGTTGTTCTGGATGATGTCGACGTAGGCCTTGTCGAGCGTGAACTTCCATCCGCCGCACTTGCCGGTCTGGGCGTCGAGGACGTTCTCGGAGAAGACGCGGCAGGTGATGCCTGAGGCGTCGATGAGCATGTTGCTGGCACCGATCTTGGTGCCCTGCTTGCCGTTGCCGAAGACGGCGAACTTGGGGAACTCCACCTCGAGGTTGCGGATGTAGACGCCCTGCCAGGCGTCCCAGTTGCCGTCGTTGACGTAGGCGCCGCAGAGCGAGGCGTCGAAGGTGGTGTCGTCGCCCTTGGTCACGAATTTCTTCTTCTCCTCGTCGTAGCTCATCTGGGCGTAGCTCTTCTTGAACTCGTCGATGGTGGGCATGAGGCGGTCGTTGCGGCTCATGTTGTAGTCGAAGATGATGTCCTCGGCGATGTGGAACGTCCAGCCGGGCAGGTCGACGGCCTCAAACGGGGTCAGCGAGCCTGTGGCGATGAAGTCCATGGCGTCGTCGCCGCCCTCGATGGTGGCCTTCAGGTCGAGCAGGGCGGGGATGTCCTTGGCCTGGCCGTCGACGACGCGCTTCGTGTTGGGCATCGTCATGGCGATGTGCATGCCCAGTCCGGCGAATCCGTCGGCGTCCCAGCGCAGGAAGCAGCCGTCGCCGGGCCTCGGGTCGAGGGGCTCGGAGGGGGCCTTGAACGTCATCTTGAAGTCGGTGTTGGGATCTTTCAGGGGCAGGTTGCTCAGCAGGGCCAGCACGCCCTCCTCGGGCCAGAACTTGTCGGGCGTGATGCAGAGGCGGGGTGCGCCGAAGATGAGCACGTTCTGTCCGTCGAAGACGTCGCTGTTGGGCAGGGCTATCTCGCCGATGACGTTCATCTGGGCCGACTGGGGCGTGAACTGCATGGAGCCGATCTGCACGCTGAAGCTCTTGGGCAGGAACTTCGAGATTTCCTCGGGCACCTCCATGGGGAAGTAGAGGTCGAAGGCGTCGCCGTGCTGCATGTCCTCCCACTTGGCGCCGAGCAGCTTGTAGGTGCTGTAGTATTTGCCGAGATTATAGCTCTTGGCCAGGCTCTTGGTGGCTTCCTCGACGTCGTCGCCCCACTCGTTGACACCCTTCGAGACGAGGCTTCGCACCTCGTCGGGCAGGTCGAGCGAGCCGTAGATCTCGTCGAGGCTGGCCAGCGAGAAGAGCGAGTCGACGGCCTGGGCGTCGGTGTATTCGGTCTTGCCGTCGCTGTAGGGATAGGTGACGCAGCGGCCCTCGTAGACCTCGTAGTCGGTGTTGATCTTGAGGTTGTCGAACTTCACGGCCACGCGCGAGTTCATGTTGAAGTAGTTGTCGGCCTTGGGGCTCCATCGGATCCATCCCTTGCCCTTGTAGGTCTCTTTATCCTTGTCGTAGGTGACGGGCTCGGGGCCGTCGAGTGTCAGGTAGAAGCGTCCGATCTTGATCGACTTGTTCTTGTCGGGCACCTCGCCGAGCGTCGTCTTGTTGGCCACCTGGATGTTCTCGTGGCCGCACTGGTATTCCTCGTCGAAGTGGCGGGTCAGCGCGAAGTCGGTGATGTTGACCGAGTCGCTCTTCATCTCGACGATCGAGTCGGGGGTGCAGGTGGGCTTGGCCGTGACGCGCAGCAGCAGGTAGTCGCCCTGGTGCACCTTGTCGGCAATCTCGTCCCAGCGGATGGTGTCCGTCAGCTCCTCGGTGGTCTTCTCATAGAGGGGCTTCGAGGTCTTCAGGATGACGTCGCGCGAGTCGGCCGAGTTGCCCGTGTAGAGGGCCACGTTGTACTTGAAGTCGATGGTGTCCTGGCGCTCGCCCTTGCCGCCGGCGTGCCATGCCTTGCGCCACTCCACCTTGATGGAGTCGCCCATATAGATGAGTCGCGAGGCGTCCTCGGGGAACTGCGGCGAGGTCAGCGTGGGCTGCTCGAAGATGTAGACGGGGCCGGCCTGGTCGTCCGTGCCGAGGCCCTTGCCTGAGATGGCGCTCTCCGGCTTCTTCGTCGGGTCGTAGAGCTGGAAGAGGAAGATGTCGCTCTTGCCCTCGTTCTTGATGAGGGCCACGTTGAGCGAGTTCTCGTTCTGATAGGGCGTGTAGGCCGTCACCTGCATGGCGTAGACCTTGCCCAGGAAGGCCGTGTCGGCTATCATCTGCGACAGGTAGGCCTGGGGGATGGTGAAGCTGTTGGTCAGCAGCTCGCGCTTCTCGAGGAAGGTGATGGTGTTCTCCTGCATGGCCTCGTCGGGCATCATCGAGCCGAGCTCCACGAAGCGAATGTTATAGCGGAACTGCACCATCGTGGCGTTGCAGTTGAGCGTCGGCGCCATCCACTCGAAGCGGATCGAGGCCTGGTTCTTGTCGATCTTGGTGACGGAGAGGTCGCTCAGGCCCTCGGTCGTGGCCTCGCGGATGGGCAGGGTGAAGCGGGGCGGCTCGGCCTCGTAGCAGATGTTGAAGCGGGCGATGCCGTCGGTCTGGTTGTTCTTCACGACGGGCGTGGTCAGGTCGGTGGCCCACTCATAGGCCGTCAGGTAGAGCTCATACTGGCCCTCGTCGAGCAGTCCGAACTCCGAGTCGAGGATGTTGCGGTAGCGGCCGTCGCGCACGTAGATATCCTTCGAGTCGAAATGGTCGAAGAGGTGCTTCAGCTCGATGGTATTGAGCGTCTTGTGCTGGTTGGGGGCGAGCACGATGGGACGCTGGGGAATGTGCATCGTCTCGACGTCGGTCGACATCCACAGCACGTCGTCAGGGAACAGCTGCTTGATCTGCACGCCGAAGTAGAGGTTCTGCTGCACGTCGGTGTTGTTGATGACGGTCACGCTGAAGTAGCGGCCCAGGTTGTCGATGTAGCGGCCGGCCTGCGGGGGCAGCACCGACTGCACGGGGGTCACCTGGAGCGTCACGTCGCCCTGTTCGTTCTGTGCATGAACTACCGCCGGCTGGAGCAGGAGCGCCAGCAGCACTGTTGCGATGTATCTTACCTGTCGTCTCATATCGTCACTCGTTTTATAGGTCGATTTTGTAAAGTTCTTTCTGAATGTTGCGAACTGAATTCGCAACCACACTGATTATCAGCTTTTTGCGCGTCTGCTTTTGGCGAAGCGGTGCTTTTTGGCACGAGAAGCGGTCCTTTTCGATGCGAGAAGCGGTCCTTTTTGCCCCGAAAAGCGGCACTTCTTCAATCGCTATCCGCCTTTTGTCCGCTTTTTTCTAACCTTTCCCCTCCCCTCGGGAGGGGGCAGGGGTGGGCTTCTTCTCACTTCTCACTTCTCACTTCTCCCTTCCTCTTCAGGTGTAGCAGCGAGAACGTATAGTTGTATCCCAGCGACAGCTGTATCTCGGTGGTGCCCATCGAGGCCATGTCGGCTGAGATGTTGGTGTCGGAGTATTTGTTGAAGCCGGCCGAGAAGGAGAACTGGTGCACCTTGGCCAGGGTGTATCCGGCCGAGAGGTCGGCGCCGACGGAGAGGTTGCGCTGCTGTCCCTGGATGTCGTTATAGCAGAGCGAGACGGTCGCCGAGGCGTGCAGGTTCTTCTCCTTGAGGAAGGAGCGGCCGGTGGAGAACGAGAGGATGTCTGAGGTGTAGCGCGTCTGGTAGCCCTTCGACTGCTGGTGTGACAGCGCCGTGGAGAACGACATCTCCCAGGGCTTGACGGTCAGCGAGTGGCTCAGTCCGGCCGAGAGCGTCGTCACGTCCGAGACGCCCGTGGCGAAGGGGTTGAGGTCCTCGTTCTTGGTGAAGCTGAGCGAGAGTGAGAAGGCGTTCTCGGTCCGCTCGCCGTCGATGGTGTAGTTGGGGGTCAGGTAGAGGGAGTGCATGATGCGGTTGACGCGCGTGGTGTCGTTGACATGCGCCTTGCAGTCGGACTGCAGCTGGCGGTAGCCGCTGTAGCCGGCCGACAGCGTGAGGTTCTCGGCCAGCGAGGCCGAGGCCGTGGCGTTGTAGACGAAGCCGCGGGTGGTGTAGAGCTGGCGGCGCGTGATGTTGTCCTCCTGGCCGCTGAACGAGGCCGAGAGGCTGACTTTCTTGAAGAGCGTCGTCGAGGCGTTGATGCCCAGCGACTGGTAGTTGTTGGAGGTATAGTAGAGGCCCAGCGTGGTATAGTCGGGCTGCACCATGCGGTAGAACACGGTGGCATTGAGGATTTTCAGGTTGAAGGTGCCGGAGATGTCGCCGGCGATGCGCATCAGCGACGTGTAGCGGGCGTCGAACACCTTGTCCCAGCGGTCCAGCTGGTCGGTGTGGACGCGCTGCGCGCGCTTGTCACTGGAGAAGGCGCTCCAGGCCAGGTTGCCACGGAGCGTCAGCCACTTGGTCAGGCCCAGGCCGCCCTTGACGGCCACGGCGACGTTGTCCTGCGGCTGCACCTGGTCCTGCCAGCGGGCGTCGATGGACGAGACCTTGTCGTAGGCCCGCAGGAAGAACAGGTCGAGGTAGTTGCGGCCCGAGCCGTAGCCGGCCTTGAGGCCCCAGCCCAGCCGCGAATACTGCGGCCGCCGTGCGGCGGGGTCCTCGGGGTCGTCGTTGATGGCACCCCGCAGCTCGCCGTAGAAGGCGCCGAAGCGCAGCTTGGAGGAGTTATACTCCAGTCCGACGCCGTTGAACGACATGTTCATCAGGTAGGTGTGCATGCCCATATTGGAGCGGCCGAAGTGGCCCCGCCAGTTCTTGTACGTCGGGTCGATGTGGAACGAGAAGTGGGGGAAGCTCCACGACGTGTTGTTGTTGGAATAATAGAAGGCGAAGGGCATCGAGATGCCGTAGACCGACACGTTGAGGTTGGCATACAGCGAGTTGCCCCACGGCGAGCGGTAGCCGCTGCCGATGGAGGAGTGGTAGTACGTGTTCTGGGTGCCCACGGCGCCCGTGATGATGAGCGGGTCGCTCTTCGCGATGGTCGAGATCGTGTTCTGGGTGAGGGTCTGGGAGAAGCCCTCGCCCTGCCCCACGATCAGGAGCAGAGCAAGAGCCATGATGCGTTGGATCCGGGATGTCTTTTCTATCACGAATTTGAGAATTTGAGAATCGATCCCGGAACTTTTTCCTGTCCCGAATTTGAGAATTTGAGAATCGATCCGGGATTTATTTTCTGTCCCGAATTTGAGAATTTGAGAATTGGCTACGCACAGATTTGTGCGCAGAGGATTACTCGGACTTATACTATTTCTTTTCATACGTCTATACCTTTTATTATATATAGCCAAAATTCTCAAATTCTCTAATTCGTGATGAATAATGGCGGCGTGAGCCAATTCTCAAATTCTCTAATTCGTGATCAGAACAAGAACTACTTGACGACCTTGACGACCTTGCCGTCGCTGGTGCGGCGGATAGTCAGGCCCTTCGTCGTGGCCTTGACGGCGCGTCCGCCGAGGTCGAAGCTCTCCTGTACATTGTTCATTGTACATTGTACATTGTTGACCCCCGTGACGACGGCCTGGCTGGTCAGCTGGACGGGAGCCTTGAGCGAGCCAAGGCGCTGGGCGCCGGAGCGGACGGTCTGGTCGATGTCGAACATCTCGCCGGTCAGCTCGTTGCGCAGGCGGAACGACACCAGCTCGCCGCCGTCGGTGTGGACGGTGATGAAGGCGCGGCCGTTCTCGATGATGCCCTCGCCGCGGCACTCATCGCCGACAAATGCACCGATCGACCACTGTTCATTGTTCATTGTACATTGTTCATTAATGACGCCCACGATGGTCATGTTCGAGGCGAACTGCGTGTGGTCGTAGCTCCAGAAGCTGCGCTTCGAGGCGCGGGCGCCGGCGGGCGGCTCGTCGCCCTGAGGCATGCCGCCGAAGACCTCGTTCACCAGCCCGAGATAGGACTCCAGGGTGGTGTAGACCAGATAGCCCTGGCCCTTGCGGAGGACCTTCAGGTCGCCTTCCCATGCCTGGCCGTTCCACTCGGCGGAGCCGTCGGCCTTCGAGACGATGACCATGCCTTCGTCGCCGCTCGGGAGGGCGTTGCTCAGCAGACGGTCGTAGAGATAGGGCGAGCCGATCCAGTTCCAGCCGGGCACCAGGGTCTGCGACACATCCTCACCGGGATAGCCGCCATAGAGGTAGGCCTCCTGCGCAGCCTTCATCTTGACCTTGTACATCTGGGCCTGTGCGATGGCCCAAGGATTCTCCTCGGGATCGCCCTCGGTGAGCGAGCCCCAGTAGCCCCACTCGCTGTCGTTATAGAGCAGCTTGTCGTAGGTGCGGGCCTCGACGAGGTTGTCGCCGAAGAAGGTCTCGAGGTCTGTCATCTCAGACAGCTGGGCATTGGCGGTCTTCAGGACGTTGCCGTAGGGGTTGCTCCTCCACTGCCATCCGCTCGCGAGGCTGACCTTGGCGGGGATTGTAACGGTTTCTTCACCATGGTAAACAGGCTCATTTTTCTCGTCGAGGACCCTGACGTAGAACTCGCCGGGCAGGGTGCCGCTGTAGGTGAACAGCAAGGGATTGTCGGCCGAAGGCGTGGTGGTGAGCACATTCCAGTCGCTGTAGATGCCTTGGTCGTAGAAGTGGAGTTGATAGTTGCCCATATCGAAGTCAGCATCCTCGGGCACAGGCACGAGGGTGATGGTGCCCTGAGTGGGATCGGAGGTGCTGGGCGTGACGACCACGTCGAAGGAGCTGAGGCTCTTGCGGATGGTGACCGTGAAGCTCTGGCCGTCGTTCCATGCGGTGGCGACGGAGGCCTCGGTGCCGTCGTAGTTGCTGTAGTCGTTCCAACCGAGGGTGACGGTGACCGTCGAGTTGCCCTTGGGGATGGTCGTGTTGGTGAGATTCAGCATGGGGCCGTTAGGGGTAATCTCGCCTTCACCCTGCAGCTGGCCCGTGACGGCGATGGTGCCCTCCTGCAGCCGCGGGCCGTCCTGCGGGCCGTACCAGATGATGTTGCGGCAGATGTAGTCGCGCACTTCTCCGGTCTGCATGCCCTCCCAATAGTCGATGATGAGGGGATCGTCGGTGAACGTGACCTCCTTGAGAGGATCGAAGATCTCGACGGTGAACTCGATGCCGAAGTCCTCGCCGCCACGGCCGTTGGGCTGGATCTTTACCTTGGTGGTGCCGGCCTGCTGGGCGACGGCCGTCTTGGCGGTGTTGTCGATGGTGAGGTAGTCAGCACCGTCGTCGCTGCCGTTCACGATCTGGAAGGTCTTGTCGGTGGCGTCAGCGGGCAGGACGGTCACGCGGCTGGCGATGCGCTCATAGATGTCGTCGCCCACGTTGGCCTTGAAGGTGACGTATTGCTGGGTCTGGTCCTCAATGGGCCAGTTGAACTCGACACCATTGACGGGCACGATGATCGTGACGGTGATCCACTTGTCGCCCTCGGGGTAGAGGTTGCCGCCCGTGCGCTCGATGTAGGGACGGATGCGGGTGGTGCCGCCCTTGATGGCGCGGTAGATGTATGCCTGATTCTGATCAGAGTAAACATACTCGATGTACTCGGAGTCATACTCCCACTTCACCTCCTCGGTGAAGTCCGTAGGCGTCACCTCGTAGGCCAGCTTCAACGGGTTTTGGACACTGTAGTCCATGTACTCGTTGTTCATGAAGGCATTCAGTTCCCACTCATAGCCCAGCTCGGTCTCGAACGTCTCAGTGACGATGCGCAGCGACTGGGCCGGCTGAGTGATATAGAACTGGCTCTTTTCGGCCAGATCCATATAATTGCCGCCCTCGACGACCACACCGTAGCTGATGGGCTGGTTCTCGCCTTCGACGATGTAGGGCTTGATGGGGGTCATCACGCTGCCCTCAACCGTGGCATACTCGTCGTAGATGGGGTCGCCCCAGTAGCTGTCGCGGACGAACCACGTGACGTTCTCGGGCAGCTGGGCTCCGGCGGGAACGACGGTCACGTGATCCGTCAGGTCGACAGGGGTGCCTGCCTCGCAGGTGAATTCCTCGAGGGTGATGCTGGTGGGCAGGGTGAGCGCGAGCTGCACACGGGGACCGGAAGGCTGCGTGCCGTAGGTGGTCTCAGGGTTGTAGGTGAGCGTCTCGCTGGGCGTCAGGGTGTAGATGGCAGCCATGCCGTCCATAACCTTGATGGTGATGGCCTTGCCCTGGTCGTTCTCGGTGTCGTAGTCGCCGGGCACCACCAGCTGGAGGAACGGCTGGTTGTTGTAGCTCTGCAGCACGCCGGCGTCTGCGTCGTTGTCGCGGACAGACAGGCGGCACTCGTCGTCAACGAAGACGCCGATGGTCCAGTTGCCCTGGTAGGCTGCATTCCATTCCTCGCCACCGACTACTGAGAAGTCGGCGTAGATGACCGTGCGGCTGCCAGGGTTGTCAGAATGGGGGTTGACCCAGCCATCTTGTGCCGAGGCTCCTATCGTCGTGATGAGGAGCGCAAGCAGTGATAATAATTTCTTCATAATCGTTACTGGTTTTTATGATTGTTAATACTATATATATTATATGGAGTTTGGGAGTTTGGGAGTTTAGACGATAGACTGGGGAGCTTATCGTGTGACGACCTTGCGGACGCGGCCGTCGGCCGTGCGCTGGATCGTGACGGCGCCCTTCAGGTTTTCCGTAACAGGCCGGCCGAGCAGGTCGTAGCTTCTCACTTCTGACTTCTCACTTCTCACTTCACCCACGCCCTGCGTGGCGGCGGCGGAGTGGAGCTCGACGGGTCGGCGCAGCGAGCCGAGGCGCGGCTGGGCGACGGTGACGCGCTCATCGACGGCATACTGGGCACCCGTACGGAGGTCGGTGAGGCGGAAGCTGACGCGCTCGCCGCCGTCGGCATGGACGGTGACGAAGTAGCGGCCGCCGCGGCAGGTGCCCTGTCCGCGCAGCTCGCCGCCGACGTAGGCCTCGATCTGATAGGCGTCGGGCTCGCTGAGCTGCGGCATAGTCACGACCATCGTCATGTTGTCGCGGAAGCGGCGGGCGATGGCGTGGAGGTCGGCCGGGGCGGCGGTGGCGGCGACTTCGAGGCGCCGGGCCGGGGCGGCGGCCGTCTCGTGGCCCTGCGCCATCTGACGCTCGTTCCTGAAGGTCAGGCTGGCGGCGCCGCCCTCAGGCATGTAGAGGAGGAAGCTCTGCTCGGTGGGCAGCACCTCGAGGTCGCCCTGCCACTGGCTGCCGTCCCACTCGGCCGAGCCCTGCTCCTTGGAGATGACGGTCATGCCCTCGGTGAGCTGGGCGGCGTCGAAGATGTTCTCCAGACGGCGGTCGTAGAGGTAGGGCGAGGGCATCCACGTCCAGCCCTCAGTGACGGGCAGCCGGAAGTCGGACGTGCCCGTGACGGTCAGGCCGAACGTGCGCGAGCGGTGGTCGGCGGCCATGCGCACCTTGTAGGCCATGTTGTCGTCGATGCCGTTGCCCTCCATCATCGTGCCGAAGTAGCCCCACTCGGGGTCGTTGTAGAGCAGCTCCTCCTGCGTGCGGGCCTCGATGAGGCCGGGGCCGAAGCCCTCCACGAGGTCGTCGCCCCAGAGATAGCCGCAGGGGTTCGTGCGCCACTGCCACCCCTCCTTGAGGTCGAGGCGGTAGCGGGGCATGATGCCGGGGTCCCACCCGGCCTCGGCCGACGGCCACAGCTGGATGTCGCTCTCGGGCGCGTCGGCCCAGTAGGGGCGCACGTCGACGCCTATCGGCACCTGGAACGTCACGTTATATATTATAGGATCGCGCGAGACGAGAGAGAAGCTGACGATGTCCCAGTGCTGCTCCCAGCCGTAGTCGGCCGTATAGCGGAAGCGCAGGTCGCGGATGTCGAACGTGGCGTTGGCCGGCACGGGCGTGAGCGTCATGCGCACCGTCTCGCGGTTGTAGGGATGGCTGTCGAAGGTATAGACGAAGTGCTGCAGCACCACGTTCTCATAGACGATGACGTGGATGCGGCCCTCGGGGCGCAGCCGCACCGACCCGTCGTCGGCCAGGATGACGGGCGTCACGTAGGTCTCGCCGACAGCCTTCGGGATCAGGTTCCCCTCGGCGTCGTAGCCGACGATGGTCTCGTCGTCGATGAGCCACGTGACGCGTTCGGTCGTGTTCTCGGGCAGCAGTTCATAGGAGGTGTCGAGCTTCGGCTGCAGCGTCTCGGGCCGGGCGATGTCGACGCGCACCTCGTCGTTGAGCAGCCGGACGGCCGTGGCGCGGCGCACGACGGTGATGGTGCCCTGGAGCGTCGCGCCGGGGAAGTGGACGTCGAAGATGACCGTGCCGGGCTCGAGACCCGTAGCCACGGTGCCCTCGAGGCTGACGATGCCGCCGGCCGACAGCTCGATGCTCTCGTACTTGGGCAGCGACTCGCCCTCATAGAGGCTGAGGATGTCGACCGTCTCGCCCACGTCGATCGTCACCGAGCGGAAGCGGAAGGCCGCGTCGCCGTCGTAGCCCTGGCCGCGCAGCACCACGGGCTGCGAAGGCTGGCCCCAGCTCTCGCCGTCGAACGTGACGGCCACGGAGGGCACGACGTCGTAGACGAGCAGCAGCTGGCCGGGCTTGTAGCGGATCTCGAAGCGGACGGGACGGCCGTGGTCGGCGTCGCGATCGCCGTAGACGCGCAGGACGAAGACCGACTGGCCCTGCTCGCCGCGGGCGGGCTCCCACGCCACGGCGCGGCACTCGTCGCCGATGAAGGCGGCCACGTCGTAGCCGCCGTTGTCGGCCCCGACGGCACGATTTTTGAGCTGCAAGGTCGCAAAAACAACGGTTTCATCGTTATATTGACGCGCATCGGGCGCCTCCCACCACGACTGGGCGCGGGCGCCGATGAGGCTGACGAGCAGCAGGCAGAGGGTCAGTAGTCTCTTCATATTGATAACGCTTTATTGTTGTCGATGATTAGGCAGTATTTCTGCGGCGACATGCCGAAGGAGCGACGAAAGACGTGGGCAAAGTGGCACCCGTCGGCAAAGCCGCACATCTGAGCTACCTCGAACATCCGCGGACGCGGGTCGAGGTTGAACAGGTGGAGGGCGCGCCTCAGCCGGTAGTAGCAGATGATTTCAGGGGGTGTCAGGCCGGTCGTACTGACGATGCGGCGGCGCAGCTTCGTGGGATGGATGTCGAGCAGGCGTGCACAGTCGTCGAGGGTGAGGGTGCCGTCGGCAAGATGATCGGTCACCATCACGAGGAAACTGTCGAGAAAATCTTTCTCGGCGGACTTCAGTTGGAGCTGATTGAGCTGTTCTTCGCAGTGCTTGAATGAATGCATACGCCAGTAGGGATTCTTTTGTTAAAAAACGTTCACCCCTCTGGCTGCAAAGTTAAAGAAAAGAAATGGAAGTCATTTGTCTATTTTCGTCAACTTTTTGTCTATTTCAGACAGACAGTTAAAAAAACGCGGAAAAAACGCCCTTTCTTCGATTAAAAAGGGCAAAAACAGCGGTGAACTGAAAAAAAATGCAAAGTGAGGTCAGCCCAGGGTGATGGTGGTGACGTCGACGGGCTGACGGAGAAAAATCTGGGCCTGCTCGCGGAAGCGGTCGGGATTTTCGGTGGTGAGGTAGTGGGTCTGACCGCCCGTGCTGCAGCGGTCGCGGAGGTCGGCATGGCGGCTGAGATAGTCGCGCAGCGAGGTGGCCACATACTGCCCCTGAGGGATGATGCGGACCGACTGTGGCATGTAGCGGCGGATCTTGGGCAGGAGCAGCGGATAGTGTGTGCAGCCGAGGATGACGGCGTCGATCAGGGGGTCGGCCGAGAGGAGCTGACTGATGCGCTTCTCGACGAAATAGTCGGCACCGGGCGAGTCGGCCTCGTTATACTCGACGAGCGGCACCCAGAAGGGGCATGCCACGCCGGTGACGGTGATGTCGGGATAAAGCTTCTGGATCTCCAGCCGGTAGCTGTCGCTGCGGATGGTGCCCTCGGTGGCGAAGATGCCGACGTGGCGCGTCTCGGTCAGCGAGCCGATGACCTCGGCCGTGGGACGGATAACGCCGAGGACGCGGCGCGAGGGGTCCCACTGGGGCAGGTCGCGCTGCTGGATGGTGCGCAGGGCCTTGGCCGAGGCGGTGTTGCAGCCCAGAATGACCAGCTGGCAGCCACGCTGGAAGAGCTCATGGACGGCCTGGCGGGTGAACTCGTAGACGACGTCGAACGACCGCGGTCCGTAGGGCGCACGGGCATTGTCGCCCAAGTAGAGATAGTCGTACTGGGGCAGTTCGCGACGTATGGCGTCGAGGATGGTCAGTCCGCCATAGCCGCTGTCGAAGATGCCGATGGGTGCCTTCATGGGTTGGTGGTGAGCCGCTGACGGACCATCGGCTCGATGTTGGTGCTGACGGCCGGCTCGATGAAGGGACAAGCGTCGGCGTCCGTGTTGACCACGAGGACCAGGCCCTCCTCGCGGGCCACGGCCGCGATGGCCTCAGCCAGCCGGATGCGCAGCGGCGCCATGGCCTCCTGCTCGGTGCGCTGCAGCTCGCGCCGGCTCTCGTTCTTGAAGTTGACGTTCTGCTGCATCATGTCCTGCAGCTCCTGCTGGCGCTTGAGCAGGATGGTGCGGGGATACTGGGCGCGCTCCTCGAGGAAGAGCTCATACTTCTGGTTGAACTCGTCCTCGACGCGCTTCATCTCCTTGTCGTAGGCCTGCCGCAGCTCGCCCATCTTCACCTGAAGCGTGTCATACTGCGCCATGCTGTGCAGCACGGCGTCGTAGCTGAGGTAGCCGATGCGCAGCATGCCGATCCTATCATCCCTTGTCTGGACGGACATCGTATCCTCTTCTACCTGTGCTGAAACAACAAGGGAAAAGAGTGCAAAAAACAATATGACTATTCTTCTCATTATAGATGCAACAGTTAATAATTCAAATAACAACAGATATCCAACTGTCGTTGTTAAGTTGCAAAAGTAATACTTTTATTCCAATCACACAAATAATTTAGAATAAAAGTATTCCTTTCCCCAAAATTTATATAGTTGTTTTTCTGTTATTTCCTGTCTAACAAAACAACTTTTGCTGCTTTATTATCCATATCAGGCATGGTTGCTCCTATTGGTGCTCCTATATAAGTCGGGTCGCAAATAGTATAGTGCTTCCCATACAACTCTACATAATCACCATCCACTATTTCTGAGAAGGCTACTGCAGTTGCTAAATGACCTGGATAGAATACTAAAATCACATCCAATCCCAACAAGTCACGAACTAAGCGTGAATACAATATGGAGCGATCTTCACAATCGCAAAATGGATAGAACAATGTTTCCTCAGCAAAGAATGCCCTGTCATGTCCCCAAACCTTATCGTCATATTCATATACGAATGCCGTCTGTACCCAATACAAGAGCCAACTCGCAGCTACAAACTTATTTTCAGCCTTTTGGATGATGGCACGAAGTTGGGGATATAGTTTATCCTTAACACAAGTGGATAAAGGGGTATTTGCATAGATGGCCCATCTTGACACAATATCTTCGCCCACCATTGATGTAGGATATGTGTTGTAGAAACTGACGAGATTCTCATTTACCTGCGTCTTAATGCCTATAAGGCTATCCAGAGGGATTAGTTGTCTTTCCTTTGTTTTGCTCTCTGCAAACTTCTGCTCTTGTGTAATCCAAAGGGAAAGAGGTTTTTCTTCGGGGTAGGCTATATCACAAATATTCAAACCGTCATCGTCTGTTGATTGCAACAAATAGAAAATGCCGTCATCCATCTTGAATCCGTCTAAGTCGAATATGGTGTGTTCACTTTTGACAAGCAAGCGTAAATCCTTCTCTTTAGTGAATCCCAACCTTATCTTATAGCCTGACTGGCAGAACACGAAAGCCTGCATCATAACAGCTTCATTTGTCCCTTTACCACATATAGACTCACTCATGGCTCCAAGCATCATCAGATATGCCCAGTCACAAAGTTGATGCTCCATTCGTAGGACGAGGCAATCGCGTATCAGATTGTTATACCGCTCAGAAGATAACACCTCCCATGCAACTGCATACGCCTCTTCGTTTTTCCCTTTCAGTTTAAAGGCATCTCCTTTGGGCAGACGCACATGCCCCTCTGTTCCAAAGAAAGTGAAAGATGCTATACGGTAATCTCCGTCATTTTCTCGAATCGGTGCTATTGGTTTGGGCTGAGGCTTTGGCTCTGGAATTGGCTCAACGTCATCGTGTGGTATTGGTTTTGGGGCCGTTTGCTCTTTTTCCTTATTATATATTACAGGAGGAAGCATTTCATCTTTCGGCCTTGGCATTGGGGCAATCTTCTGATGCCATTCCCATGCTTGGCGCATCCAGTCGGCATATTCCCTATTTGCCTTTTGGCGAAAGTCATTATATTCTTTCTCAACATTTTTTTTGAAAGAACTATAGTTCTGCAGAAAGGTATTCTGCCCTATTACAATTAAATGATGAAAGAATATTGCAATGAAAAAGAGACAAAACCGATATTTCTTCATTTTTCTTTTTATATTTCTATCTAGCCACAAAGGCTCATAGATGACAGAGCCAGTTTCCCACTAAGGTTTTATGCCAAGTTTTTCTTTTACTTGATCTGTAACATCAACAGAATGGTTTTTATTAAGAAAAGGAATTCCAGCACCTAATTCGAAGATCGCAGCATAATTACCTAACATCCCTACAATCTGTACAGCATTTAACACTCGAGATTGGATGTTCTCCATCTTGTCCTTCTGTATTTGTTGGAGGGTTTGTTCGTCATATTGTTTGGATAAATTTTCTATCTCTTCTTTAGCTTGAATGAATTCTGGCATATGCCAAATAATATCTTGACTATCTATATATCCCCATAGTGCATTGTTTATTGCTATGTCTGGAATTTCCACTTTATCAACAGCGAGATTCAATTCAACTTTAACGAGTGATGTTACGTCAGAAAAAAATGTCGAACTAATATATGGGACTCCTGCGTCTTTTTGTAACAAAAAGGCAAAGCCATATTTTACACAGACAGCATCCATGGCGTTCTTAATTCTATCCGAAGACTGTGCGAATTGTGTAGAATCTTTCGGATTAAGTATTGATAATAAAATGGAGGTATCTACACATCCAACTTTATAAGAATTTGCACTTTTAGGCTGCAATTTATTTAACCCACCGACTCCTAACCTGTATTTTACAATTTGTGTCAAATCATTTGTTAATACAGGATTAATTGACATTCCTGATCCCTTCTCAAAGACATACCACATATCTGTTTGATGTCCAACATAATCAATCGCATTCGAGCATTTATTCATTATTTCTTTCATTTTTTCTGTTTGAATTTCAGAAAGAGAATTTTGATTATTCTGATAGGTCAGTTGAATGTTCTGGTATAATTCCTGTATTTCTTTTTCGCGCAGAGCCCTTGTTTCTTCTGTAAGTTTATACTTTTCATTGTCATAAGCATTAGCTCTTTCCATTAACTGGTTCTGAAGCTTTTGTAGATTATTTTCGTATTGAGCACTTAGAGCTATTATTTCATCTCTTGCTCTAGTAAATTCTGGCATATCCATTATTATGTTTTGAGTATCAACAAATCCCAAATTGATACTCATACCACTATTAGCTGTAGGATTTGGCGTAACTGTCTGTATTTGAATAGGCTGCTTTTCGGGAGAATTACTTATATCGACTCTGGCGATTGTTTGATTATCAATAATGTCTTCATATTTTTTAGCTGAGACATTTGCAAACATCCAATTCTTCCAATCAGTAAAGTTTAAAGAGGCCGTAATGGATGGAGTTTGGCTTTTTCCATTTTCAACTATAGATGTTCGACTAACCTGATTCTTAACATAATCTGCTAGCTCACCCAATGAAATGCGACCACCTTTCTGCTGAAGAGCAGATAAGATATAATAAGTAAAAAGGCCATGCCGTTTTTCGTCATAGGGAAAAGCCGTTTCATCACCTTGAGCGGCCGAAAACACAACTAAGTTTCCTGTCACAGGTGTTTCTTTAGCTTTAATTGCGACACCTCGTGATGAAGTGAGCATCTGACCGTCTCGTCTTGCACCGCTGAAACAGGCATCTAATAATACTATCGTTCCAGCAGAAGGCATCGATCCTAATTGTCTATAAATGTCCTGAGTACTTATTCCGCTTCCTGAAAGCTGACTATTACCATCAACAGGTAATAGATAGGTATGTTTTCCGTCTTCACTTGGCATGCCATGTCCGCTATAATAAAAAATGGCATGGGCTTCGCCATTATAAGCTTTCATTACTTTTTCTAACCACATTAGTTGCATTCTCATATCATTGAGTGTTGCATCTGATGCGATATGAATGTTTTTGGCCGGAACTCCAAGGGTCTTTTGGCAATATAGTTTAAAAATATTGCCGTCATTAAGCGCATAAGGAACATGCTGCTCGTATTTATAATTCTCGTTAGAAATAACAAGAACAAACATATTTGGGTTACTTTGTTCATTGATACCTATATGTGTGTCAATATCGTTTTGAGCATTTAGTAACTTACAAATAAATACCAATAGTATTATTACAAGAAATCGTCTCATTATTATGTCTGCAACAATTTAACATTCCTTTATCCACTAGTGGAGGCGCAATAAATCATTCTTGCTGCCACTAAAAATCTTCTTGTATCTGCTCAAATGTTAATATTTTAGAGCTTAATATACTTCTTTCTGGCTCTTTGGGGATAATATTCTTTAGCTTTGACAGAAATTCTTCCCTTTCTTTCTCATCTTTAATAATAATGTATCGTATATCACTAACAGCAAACCTCAAACCATATTTTTTAGTGTTGTCACTTATAGCCTTTCCACTAAAGCCACAATATGGAACTAATTTATATAATTCATTTAGAGGCATGCTTTGGGGGATATACCTCCATTCACGTTCGTTGTACAAGACCTTTTCTTTGTATTTTCCTTTTCCTTCACTTCCCCATGACCATGTCTTCCCTCTATATTTTTTTAGCATTGAAAGCCATAGCACTTTATCCTTTGGGTGAACTATGTTTTCATTACGCTGTAATAGTCGTATAGCCAAAGATTCTTTTCCTGAATAATACGTAACAGGTGAGACTCCTTTTTTCTTTGCCCATCCTTTCGACATTGCAATGGCATAATAGCCATAGTCGTTGGTGTGCTCTGCAATCTGGGATAAAGGGATGTCGCAAAAGCAAACCATAGGAAAAGCATACGCATGTATATGGTCTTCGTGTTCTTTGTCAACTTCTGCACAATAAATTGGCCAGAAGTAACCTTCTCTCAAAATATTTTCTATATTGTTTATGTTATTCGTAAAATGGAATAGAGATTGTGAATTTAATATCATAATTGAATGATTTTAATTTGTTTGTTCTTAAAGGAGATTTGATTGTCCTTTTTTTGATTTTTCACTAACCACTTCTTGAAATCTTCATATGAAAGTCGTCTTGGTTGTACTTCATCACAAGTATTATTAGCATTAGCCTTGGAGAAGGGGTTGGGAGAGAAAATGACATAGATAACGTTAAACTCTACTTCACGGCTGCATGTCATGGTATATTCATCGACAATACTAGAATTCTCCTGTTCATTCATAGCGGAGAAGAGAATATAGGTTCGGTCATGTTCTATACGGTAAGCACCATCGCCAGATGCTTTATAGGGCAAGAGGCAATAGACTTCTTGAGTAGTTTCATCAAGTAGATAGACTGCAAGATAGCCATCAACAGGACTTTTGAAATAGAGGTACATGTCGTCACCACTGCGAAATTCATAACTTTCAAACTTTTCTTCTGTGCCATTACGCAGAATTTTGGCTGTAAAGTCGATGCCTGCACTGATGATTTCACGAATACGGCCACTCACTTCTACAGACACGACGAGCATATCATCCTCATACCTTATATCATATACTGGATCTTTAGTAGTCTCAATCCATTCACCTTTTACTTCACTGCTTCCGAGTGAGAAGAAACGGCTGTCTGATACTCCATTCTGGTTAGTAACCATCGTGGAATTGTTTTGAGTGACCAATGTGCCGAAAGCGTCTGCTATGGCTGAGATCTTCGCTCTGTCGAGTGCTGTGCGTTTTGCTTCTTCCAGTGTCACATTCTCTGGTGCATAATAGGTGTAAGTAGCCGTAACCTTCTGCACCTTTTGGGCAGAAGATACAGCTGCGACCAACAGCAGAACAGATATGAAAAAGAAGCGAGCCATTACCAACCTAAAAGTTCGTCAAGTTTATTATGCAGTTTGTCGCCACGTTGTTCCAGTTCCTTTTTGATAGCATCTTTTGCCACTTTCTTAGCAGCATCGCCACCATAGGCTATACGAACCAAGACCTCTTTATTTTTGTTTTGAAGTGTACGGTATACTTCAACTACAGGAATGGTGCGTCCAAGACTCTGCGAAATCAGATTCTTTGCTGCCATCACGCTACGAGTGATTGACTCTGCCTGATCTCCTTGCAGCTGTTCATTGGCAACAGTGTTTTCTATGAGAGCCGTTACTTCTGTCTGAATCTGCCCAGCAAGATTCTGCTTGGCCAATTCAAGTGCTTGCATCTTGGCGGCATCATAGTTTCCGCCTATGCTCATGGCTTCACCCATAATGTACTTGGGATACATCTCCTCATCATACTCATACTGCATCATGTACGACTTGTCGAGTTGTTTTTCAATGGGAAGAGCACCTGGCGCAGTCTGCCACCCCTCTTTTTTCATCTTCTTCGCTTCCTTGCGAGCGGCTTTTGAGGCCTTCTCGTTCAACTGCGATTTAGAAACTTTACTGATTTCCTTACGCTCTTTGCGCTGTTCCTTAGAAAGTTGTGCATAGCTCGCAGTAGTACCTGCCAGTAGGCACATGGTAATGAATAGAATGACCTTTTTCATCGTTGGCTACAATTATGTCTTGCATCCTTGCTCCCCAATTCAGCATTCTTACCTATTTAATTGTTGGAAATAAAAAAGACGTGGGAGTTTGTTTCTCCGCGCCTATCCCTGAACTCAGGCCTTCGCATTGCCCTTTCTCAAGGATAAGTAACGCAAGCCAGCCCACGCCGGGTGATATTATATAGTTAGGCGTAGACCTTTAACTACAATACATAGTTATAGTTAAGGAAGAACCTGAATATAATACACCCACGCGGACGCTTCAGTTGCATTACCTCTGTGAGAAGATTCAAAGTTGCGAAGTTTGAGTTCACAGATAGTAACGTCCGAAAACGTCCTTTCCCCACCAGCCAGCCTTACAAACGGCTTCATCGGCCTTTGGATTCCATCGATGTCATTGTTCAACCCGCCCTGTCCTGTCTATCTGCGACCATTTCTGCCCGCAATCGGCATGACTAGCTTGGTTGGCTGCAAAGTTACAAAAAAAAATAGGTTTACCATCTTTTTTCTATAAAAAAAACAAAAAAGATGGATATTTCACGTGAACCGTGATAATAAAATAAGAATAGAAGAGGAAAAGAAAAGGAATAAAGATGTTCCTTTTGCTTTCCCTCTTCCTCTTTTTTTGAGTGTGGAAGGTGTTTTTAAACGTCCACTATGCCCATAATGACATAATGAGTTACTTCAGACCCAGCTTGGCTTTCACTTGGGCTGTAACATCAGTGCTCAATGTAGTGCTGATATAAAGAACATTGTCGGCGCCCATATTCATGATGTAGACGTAGCCGCCCTCCTGGCCGATGGCCTTGATGGCGTCAAGCACCTTGGTGTGGATGGCCGACATCTTCTCCTGCTGAGCCTGGGCCAGGGCCTGCTGGTTGTCCTGATAGGTCTGCTGGATGCGGGTGTAGAGGTCCTGCAGCTCCTGCTGACGGCGCTGCTTGATGTTCTCGGGCAGCGTGGCCTGCTCCTTGTCGAAGGCCTCGCCCTTCTTCTGGAGCTCCTCCTGCATCTGCTTGAGGTCGGCCTCATACTGCTGTGTGAGCTGCTCGATCTCGGTGCGAGCGGTGTTGAACTCGGGCATGGCCTGGATGATCTCCTGGGTGTTGACGTGTCCGAACTTGGTCTGGGCCTGAGCGGCGGTGAGACCGAAGAATGCGCACAGGGCGCAAATGATAAGCTTTTTCATTTCTTTTCTCGTTGTTTATTTTTATTCTTTTTTACTTTTCGAGCGGTAGCAAATTTTTCACTCTTCGAGCGGTAGCAAATTATTCACTCTTCACTCTTCACTTTTACTTCAATTGGCATAGCCGAGCTTCTGGAGCACCTCGTCGCTGATGTCGATCTTGGGCGAGCCGTAGATGATGCCGGAGTCGCTGGCGCGGTCGAGGACGAGCTGATAGCCGCGCAGGTCGGCCACGTCCTTGATGGCGTTGTAGACCTCCTCCTGGATGGGGTTCATCAGTGCGGTGCGCTTCTTGAAGAGCTCTCCGTCGGGTCCGAAGTACTTGCGCTTGAGGTCGCTGGCCTCCTTCTCCTTCTGCATGATGGCGTCCTGGCGAGCCTGCTTCTGCTCCTTGGAGAGGAAGACGACCTCGTTCTGATAGTTCTTGTACATGGTCTGCGCCTCGGTGGTGATGGCGTCGACCTCAGCCTGCCATTTCTTAGAGACCTGCGAGAGCTGCTCGTTGGCGCGCTCGTAGGCTGGGATGTTCTTAAAGATGTAGTCGAAATCGACCAAGGCAAACTTCTGTGCTTGCACCGACACCGTCGATACGAAGGCAACAATCAAAAATAATAATTTCTTCATCGTCGTTATTCGTTTTATGTTATTCACTTTTCATTCTTCCTTAGCGGTAGCAAATGTTTCACTTTTCACTCTTCACTTTTCCCTTAGAACTCCTGTCCGAGGACGAAGTGGAAGTTGGAGCCGCCCTTCTGCATCGAGCTGGCATTGACGTAGACCTTGTCGAAGCCGTAGGCCCAGTCGATACCCATGAGTCCGACCATGGGCAGATAGATGCGCACACCGAGACCGGCGGAGCGCTTCATGTCGAAGGGGTTGAACTTCTTGACGTCGGCCCAGGCATTACCGCCCTCGAGGAATCCGAGTCCGTAGATGGTGGTGTTGCCGAGCATGAAGGGATAGCGCAGCTCGAGGGTGAAGCGGTCGTAGGCGTAGGCGTCGTAGGCGGAGTAGCGTGAGCCGGTCCACACCTGGTCGGTGACGTGTGCGGAATAGCTGAGCGAACCGTTCTCATAGCCGCGCAGTCCGATGGTCTCCTCGGCCATGGACGTCGACATGCCGCTCATGCCGTCGCCGCCGACGTAGAAGGTCTCGAAGGGCGACTTCTTATACTTGTTATAGGATCCGAGGATACCGAACTCGGCGCGGGTCATGAGCACGAAGCACTTCTGTCCGCTGGTCAGGGCGGTGTAGGTGCGGCTCTTGAACTTCCACTTGTGATACTCGACCCACTTATACTTCTCTGCCTGCTCGCGGTCCCATCGGTCATAGTCGGTGGAGTAGGTCCGCTGGGTGGCCAGGTTCTTGTAGTCCTTGCCGTCGAAGAGCGACCAGGGCGGCGTCAGGGTGACGGCGAGCGAGAACTCCGATCCATGGCGGGGGAAGAGCGGGTTGTCGGTCGACGTGCGGCTGAGTGCCAGCGAGAGGTTGATGTTGTTCGAGTTGCCGTTGGAGATGAGGAAGTACTGCCAGTCCTTCAGCATGTAGCGCTGATAGGAGAGTGTGGCCGAGAGCTGGAAGTAGTCGTCGGGCCAGCGCAGGCGCTTACCCCATCCGATGCTGACACCGAAGAGGTTGAGGTATTTGTCGTCGTCGAGGTATGACTCGTAGTTGTTGTAATAGTAGTTGTTCATGTAGCCATAGCCCGAGTAGAGGTAGTTGTAGGAGTTGAGGGCCGCCTGGTTGTAGTAGTTGCTCGAGACGTCGCTCTGGTGGGCGAAGTAGGCACCGACGTTGAAGGCGTTGGGTCGCTTGCCACCGAACCATCCGGTGGAGTAGCTCGTGTTGAACGACGAGTAGTAGCGTCCGTTGGTCTGGGCGTTGATGCCGATCTGCTCGCCGTCGCCGGCGGGCAGGAATCCGCGGTGGAGCTTGTTCTTGCCGAGGAGGTTGCGCAGGGAGAAGTTGTTGAACTTGATGCCGGCGCGGAGGATGATGCCCGTCTGTCCCCAACCCATGGAGAGCTCCAGCTGGTCGTTCGACTTCTGCTCCAGCTCCCAGTCGATGTCGACGGTGCCGTCCTCGTAGTTGGGCTTCACGTTGGGGTTGATGGCCTCCTGATTGAAGTAGCCCATGGAGGCGATCTCGCGGTAGGAGCGCATGAGGGCCTCCTTGTTGAAGAGGTCGCCGGGCTTGGTGCGGAGCTCGCGCCGTACGACCTCCTCGTAGAGCCGGTCGTTGCCGAAGATGCGCACCTGGTTGAGGTGTGCCTGGGGTCCCTCGGTGACGCGCATCTCGAGGTCGACGCTGTCGCCGACGATGTTGACCTCTACGGGGTCGATGTTGGAGAAGACGTAACCATTATTATAATAGTAGTTGCCGACGGCGTCCTCGTCGTCCTTCAGTCGCTTGGTCATGAGCTTCTGGTTGTAGACGTCGCCGCTCTTCATGCCGAGCACGCGGTTGAGGTAGTCGGTGGTGACGACGGTGTTGCCCACCCAGTTGATGTTGCGCAGGAAGTACTGCTCGCCCTCGTCGATCTTGACGTAGACGTTGACGTGCTTGTCGTCGGCATTCCATACGGAGTCCTCCTCGATGGTGGCGTCGCGATAGCCCAGCTCGTTGTATTTCTCGAGCAGCTTCTGCTTAGCCTCGGCATAGCGCTCGGGGGTGAACTTCTTCGACTTCAGGAACGAGTAGAGCTTGCCGGCCTCATGGATCTTACCGAAGGCGCCCTTGCTGAAGAGATGGCCCTTGATGCGGGCGTCGGTGAGTTTCTGGTTGCCGTCGAAGATGATGCTGCGCACCTTCATCTTCTCCTTCTTGTCGATGTCGACGTCGAGGATGACCTTGTTCTTGCCGGTGACGTCGTCGCGCTGGGTGATGTTGATCTCAGCGTTCTTGAATCCCTTGTCGTCGAAGTATTTCTTGGCCAGGATCTGGGCGCGGTCGATGAGGTTCTTCGTCAGGCTCATGCCCTTGGCCATGCCGAGCTTCTGCTCGAGGTCCTCGCGCTCCGACTTCTTCACGCCGGTGTAGACGATGTCGCTGATGCGGGGTCTGAGGGCGAGGTTGATGCAGAGGTAGACCTTCTGTCCGACGATGCTGTCGGCCGTGATGCTGACGCGCGAGAAGAGTCCGTGCTTCCAGTAGCGCTTGACGGCCTCGGTGATCTCGCTGCCGGGCACCTCGATGCGCTGTCCGACGGTCAGTCCTGAGATGTTGGTGAGCACATAGTCCTCATAGCCCTCGACGCCCTTGACGGCGAGTCCTCCGATCTCGCACTGGCGTGGTGTGCCGGCATACGAGATGGTGGGATTGGCGATGAATTCCTGTGCCGCAGCCGTAGTAATGAACAATGTACAATGAGCGATGAGCAGCATAGTCACTGCCGCCATCGTCTTTGTCATTTTCATCAATAATCTATGCATAAATCAATCGTTTTTTCTTTCTACCGAACACATTGTACATTGCTCATTGTACATTATTCATTGTACATTATTCATTATTCTCCACCTGCGCCTCCGTCTTGCCGAAGCGGCGCTGCCGGCGCTGGAAGTCGGCGATGGCCTTGTGGAGGCACGCCTCGTCGAAGTCGGGCCAGTAGGTATCGGTGAAGTAGAGCTCCGAGTAGGCGATCTGCCAGAGCAGATAGTTGGAGATGCGCAGCTCGCCGCCGGTGCGTATGAGCAGGTCGGGGTCGGGCATAAAGCTGGTGGCGAGGTGACTCGTGATGGTCTCCTCAGTGATCTCCCGGGGCTGCTCGGCAACGATCTGCCTGACGGCCTCGGTGATCTCCCATCGGCTGGAGTAGCTCAGGGCGATGACGGCCGTCATGGCGTCGTTGGCGGCGGTGTGGTCCTCGAGCTCGCGGATCTTCGTCTGCACCTCCTTAGGCAGTCGCTGCATGTCGCCGATCATGCGGAATCGGACGTTGTTCTTCATGAAGATATCCTCCTCGAGCGAGGTCAGGATGAGCCCCATGAGGGCTGCCACCTCGTCGGCCGGGCGGTTCCAGTTCTCGGTGGAGAAGGTGTAGAGCGTGAGGTACTTCACGCCCAGCCGTGTGCACTCCGACGTGATCTTATGCACGGCGTCGACACCGGCCTGATGGCCGTAGCTGCGCTCGCGTCCGCGCTCGTTGGCCCAGCGTCCGTTGCCGTCCATGATGATGGCAATGTGCTGGGGGATGCGTGTTCTGTCTAATTCAGCGGTCATATCTTATAATTCTCAGTTCTCAACTCTCAGTTCTCATTCCCTGTCGTTGTGGCATGTCTTGCACTTGGCCCAGATGTCGTAGGTGACGGCAATCTGCAGCGTCGAGTAGCAGTCGGTGTTCTTGAACAGGCCGCTGCTCTTGATGCCGTAGGGGTCCTTCACCCCGTCGAGCTTGTCCGAGCCCGTCAGGTGCATCAGCCACGTGGCGGTCAGGTTCAGCCTGTCGGCCAGCTTATACTTCACGCCCAGCCCCAGCGGCATCTCGAAGGCGCAGACCGAGGCGTCGCACTTGGCGAAGCAGAGGCCCATGCCGGCCGTGATGAAGGGCGTCAGGGGCCGTGCGCCGCGATATTCGCGGCCGGTGCCGAAGGCCCAGAAGTTGTATTCGAACGCCACGTCAAGGGTGGTCATCGTCGTGGAGAACTCGATGGGCGCTCCGGCATAGTCGGGATACCATGTCTTCGTGTCCTCCGACCGGCCCTTCAGCTTGCCGTAGCTCAGGGTGGCGGCCCACGCCATGCGCGGGTTGGGCTTATACTTGGCCACCGCGCCCCCCATGGGCTGCATGTGCTTCAGCAGTCCGCCGCCGAAGTCGCCCTGATAGGTCTGCAGTCCGGCGCCGGCCCCGATCTCCATGCGATATTCGGGGTCGTCCTGGGCCTGGGCTGCGAGCGGAGCCAGCAGGAGCACCATGAGCAACGGTCGGAGGCTGCGGGCGAGGGTCATCTGAAGGTTCCTTTCCACGTCTGGCCCGTCGGCGACACGATCCAGAGGGCATCGCCGCTCGTCGTCAGGCTCAGCGGTCCGCGGGCGAAGCCGTCGGGCAGTGAGTAGTCGTTCCGGGTCTTCCAGGTGATGCCCTGGTCGGCCGACTCATAGATGGCGACCGGCTGGCCCTGTTTGCCGCAGAGGGCCACGAGCGTGCCGTCGTATTGCTCCAGTCCGTAGACCTCGGTCGCGGGCAGCTGGTAGCGGTTGGCGTCGTCGAGGGTCATGCTCACCCACTGTCCGCCGCGCTCGCCCTGGGCATAGCAGCTGAGCTTGCGCCACGGGGTGATGACGCCGGCCTCTAGTGCGGCCTGGTCGCAGCCCAGGAGCAGCACGTAGTCGGTCGAGTCGGTGGGCATATAGTCGAACGCCACGCACCCGAACTTGGTCAGGGTGGGCGTCTGGCAGGGGTCGGTGTCATAGTCGGCGGCCTCGGCCGTCCACGTCCGCCCGCCGTCAGTCGACGAGACGAGGCGCCAGGGCGACATCGGCTCGCTGGCGGGGTCGGCAGGCTCCAGCCGCAGGGCGAAGAGCTCGCGCGTGCCGCCTCCGATGAGCACCTTCAGCGCGCCGGCCTGGTTGGGGTCGGCGGTGGCGACGATCTGCTGCCATGTCTCGCCGTCGGCCGAGCAGTAGAGGCCCTCGGTGGTGAGCACGTAGAGGCGCTCGCCCATGACGACGACGCGGCCGCGATAGTGCTTCATCGGGATGTTGGGCTCCAGCCGCTCCCAGGCGGTGCCGTCAGTGGAGCGGTAGATGGCGTCGGGCTCGTCGTAGAAGCCCGTAGGACTGCCGAAGAGCAGCAGCTGGCCACGGAAGCTGACCACCTGGTGGTCGGACAGCGGCATGGTCAGGGAGGCCGCAGCCTCCTGGCGCCACTCGAAGTCGAGGCCCTGGTCGCTCGAGGCCGTCAGGGCGACGACATAGTCGCGGTGGGCCGTGCCGTCGATGCTGTAGACGCGGAACGTGCGGGGCACGCTGAAGTCGATCGAATCGTTGGCATTGAACCACGACAGCGAGTCGCTCGTCATCGACTGCAACGCCACGACGCCGCCGTTGCGCGTCGAGATGGTGCAGACGACGTGGCGCACGTCGCTGCCCACGGGCAGCGCCTTGCGGTTGTAGATCTGGTGGCCCAGCTGGTCGATGGTCATCTTGTAGCCCGACCCGGCGAACGTGGTCTTCACCAGCGTGTCGCGACCCGTCGTGGGCGAGGCCGTCGTCGTATAGCGGTTGATCGTGCCCAGCGTGAACTGCGTGATGGCCACATCGCTGTAGGTCGTCGTCGTGTTGTCATCGTCGTCACCCAGACACGACGTCAGGGCCACAGATGCCAGCAGCAGTCCGCAGAGCGTTCTGAATATTCTCTTCATCTTTCCTAATTGTTTAAACAATTCAGTCTGCAAAGGTAAGCACATTTCTGCAAAAATCCGTCATTTTCGACGGATAATTAAATAAAATATATGTTTAAGTGCCCTATTTTAAGTTGTTTTTAAGATTTTTGCTTCTCCCCGGCGACAGCCTGAACCGGCGCCGGCCGACACGCGCGGGCACAAAAAAGCGCGGTATGAATCACTCACCCCGCGCTTTTTCTCAACGTCCGTTTGGCCTAATCGCTTAGTCAAACTGCAACGTTGACTGAAAATCTAATAACATAATCTTTACCTTAAATCTATTAACTACTAACCTAATGAATAACGTGTAGTCGTCTCGACTACTGGGTGCAAAATTACAACTTTTCCCTCACCCCCGCAACAATTTCGTAACATTGTTGGCGCAAACAGATTCTTTTTTGATTTAAATCAAGCGAAAAAGCGTCAGGTCGACACTTACAGGAGAGTTAGAGGAGAAGGACGGCGCAGCTCGAGGGGGATGACGGCGCAGTTCGAGGCGAATGACGGCGCAGCCGCTCCCCTCCCTTCAAGGGGAGGGGGTGGGGGTGGGGTCTTTAACTTCTAATAATCGTGAATATATATCTTGGAATAGTAAATATATATCTTGGGGTAGAAGATGATAGAGACCCCACCCCCAACCCCTCCCCTTGAGGGGCGGGGAGCTGCTGCGGCCTTCATTCCCGCCGGGGGAGCTGCTGCGCCGTCATTACCGACAGACTGCGCGGTAGCCACTCCCCTCCTTCGGAGGGGTCGGGGGAGGCCCCTAAATGTTAAAATCGGGAACATCCTTGGCCATCTGAAATATTTATCGTACATTTGCATCCGTTTTGTTTAAAAACACCAACTTTAAGCAACACACATAAGAGTCAAAAAGCTAAAGAAAAGATCATGCTGCGAACACGATTGACAACGGTCTGCGACGTAGGCCGCCGAGCGCATCGGCGTCCCCTCATGAGCCGTGTGGCCCGTCACCGTCGTCCTGCGCGGATGATCGTTCTTTGACTTATTGCTACAACTCTGCCGTCTTCTCTCTCCCACCCCACCCCGGCGCGACCTATCTCTTATGTGGTAGGGCTGAAGGGCTGTCGGGCTCACGCTGCTGAGCCTGCGCCTGTCCATCCCTGCGATGCTCCTTACTCTCTCTCCCCACTCTTACCTTATTTATATATATACACACCGCACACGCACTTAACGTCACAGATTGTTTTTATTTACTGACACTATGATCAAAGATTTCATCAGACAGACTAACGCCTCCATCGTCAACTTCATGCTCAACATGAACAAGCGCAAGCGCACCTATGCCGCACACGTCAAGGGGCTGGAACCCTTCGGTGAAGACACTCACCTCTACCTCTATGCCACGAAACACGAACTCGTCGTCGTCTGCATCGACGACACCGGCCGACAGCTGGACGAGCTGGCCGACGAGGAGCTTTTCTGCGACGAGCAGCCGCTCTACTTCACCGCCGACGGCAAGCGCATCAGCCCCGTCTACCACCTGAAGGCCGTCATGCGACAGCTCTACAGTCGGCTCACGGCCTCCTACGGCCGCCAGCGCCCTCAGATATGGGGCATCCTGCTGACCAGCTCGCGACTGATCAACCGCCCCGACATGACCGACACGTGGTTCGGCATGCGCATCAGCGTCTTCGACCGGCAGTCCGACCTGCAGCGCCTGCTACACCTGCCACTCAACGACAGCGACCAGCTGGCCGGGGCACCCTACCTGGCCCACCTGAAGCCATACTTCGTCGGGGACGACGACGACGCCCCTTCGGAGGAGTTCGAGCGCATGCTCAACGAGTTCATCGAATCGGAATACGACGCCACCTTCGGACAGAACGGTAACGGTAACGAAAACGATAACGTTAACAATAACGATGACGATAACGATAACGATGACGATAACGATAGCGCCGACGAGGCCGACGACGACAGCGACGAGCTGACCGCTGACTTCGGCGAGCTGGAGCTCAACCCCAACAACATCGTCAAGGTGGAGGTGCTCCAGCCCATGCGCCACCCCGAGCGCGAGATGCAGCGCATCGTCGGATGCCAGGCCGTCAAGCGCCACATCGACGAGCTCATCATGCTCAACCAGTACAACGTGCGGATGCACACGCTCAACGCCGAGGCCAAACCGCACGAACTCTCACTCCACAGCATCTTCCTCGGACGGCCAGGCACGGGCAAGACGACCGTCTGCAAAATCATGGGCTCGCTGCTCCATCAGGCAGGCATGCTCAGCCGCGGACACGTCGTCGTGGCCAACCGCGGCACCTTCGTCGGCAGCAACTGGGGCGACGAGGAGCGCGCCGTCCGACGCGTCGTCGAGATGGCGCGAGGCGGCGTGCTCATGATCGACGAGGCCTACCTGCTCAACGGCGACAACCGCAACGACCCGGGACGCATGGTGCTGCCACTGCTCATGGACATCCTCTCCGACGAGCGGCAGCGCGACCTCGCCATCGTCCTCTGCGGCTACAAGCAGCCGATGCTCCGGCTGCTCGAGCTCAATCCGGGACTGGAGTCGCGGTTCCCCAACCGATTCGAGTTTGAGGACTTCACCGTCGACGAGCTGCTCGACATCACGCGATGCCGCATCGCCGACCATGGCTACACCTTCACCCCCCAGGCATGGGACGACTACACCCAGCTCATCGCCGAGGCCCACCGCAGCCGCGACCCGCAGACATGGGGCAACGCACGCTTCGTGGCCAACCAGCTGGAGCGCATCTACCTCTGCCACGCACAGCGATGCATCAGCGCCGACATCAACGACCGCGAACAGCTCTTCCAGCTCACCCCGGCCGACATACAGCCCATCCAGGTGGCCAAGCCCAAGCCCAGAATGGGGTTCTGAATCTTACGCCACGGCGTGACTAAACTTCATAACGTAATTTCAACCACGAACTGTTCACTAAAATTGCAGCCGAAGGCTGAAAAATAACTTGATACGATTTAGGAGGTCACGTGTCCTCACGTGACACTTGCGCCAAGTGCGACGTGGGGACACGTCGCCTCCTACAGGGCAGCCAAATTGTACCAATTTATTTTTTGCATATTGCTAAAAACAACATTGAACAGAATGGCCAGTATAATTGTGCAAAATGAAAGATTTTGAATTGATTTTGAAAAAATTCTTGCGTCCCTTCGGTAGCAAGCGAGCAGAGCTCGAGCGCCAGCCGAAGGCCGCCGTTTATCCGAACTGTTCGCGGTCCGGAGTCATCTCAGGCTGAGGGCGCGGTTCTCGGCAGCCTCCATCAGCTCGCGCTCGCCGGGGCCCTTGTCGTTGAGCCCGCAGAGGTGGAGGATGCCGTGGATGATGACGCGATGGAGCTCCTCGTCGTAGTCCTTATGGAAGAGCACGGCGTTGGAGCGGACGGTGTCGAGCGAGATGACGAGGTCGCCGTTGATGGTGTCGCCCTCGCAATAGTCGAAGGTGATGATGTCGGTGTAGTAGTCGTGCTGGAGGTACTCGCGGTTGACCTCAAGGATGTGGTTGTCGTCGCAGAAGAGGTAGCCCACCTCGCCCACGCGCTTGCCGTAGGTCTGTGCCACGCGGCGTATCCACTGCGTGGTCTCACGGCGGCGGATCTTCGGGAATGCGACGTTCTCTGTGTTGTAGCTTATCATTTATATCAAAGATTAAAGATTAAAGATGAAAGATATGATTAGACTTGTTGTCTGCATATCACGAAATTGAAATCACCCTCTATGTTGTCGTCTCTTTTAATACGTCATGACTAATCATATTTTTCATCTTTCACTTTTCATTTTTCATGTCAACGCTCCCTGGCAGATACGGACTGACGTCGACGCCGAAGTGAGCCAGCTCGCGCACCATCGACGACGACAGGGCCGAGAGCTGCGGCTCGGCGTAGAGCAGGAGCGTCTCGATGCCCGTGAGCCGGCGGTTGATGTCAGCCTGGTCGCGCTCATATTCGAAGTCCTTCACCGAGCGCACACCCTTCACGATGAACTCCGCCCCCACCTCGCGGGCCAGCTCCACAGCCAGCCCGTAGTAGGACCGCACCTCGACGCGCGGCTCGCCCGCATAAAGCCGGCTGATAGCCCCCACCCGCTCAGCCGCAGGCGTCAGGTTGGGTTTTGAGACATGGTCGCCAACGACCCCGATGACGAGCCGGTCGAACAGTGGCAGCGCCCGCCTCACGATCGAGTCGTGGCCGAGCGTGAAGGGGTCGAACGACCCCACGAATATCCCAATGCGCTGTTTCATGCCTTCTATTTGACTAATAGTTTTGCAGTAGGAGGCGACGTGTCTCACGTCGCATCACGTCGCACCAAGTTGCTGGATTGCGACGTGAGACATGTCGCCTCCTACTTGTGCGCTGCAAAGTTACGAAAAGTCGAGAGCAAAACAAAAGATTTTATTCTTTTTTTGCCGAGACGGAGTAACTTCGCATTCGCAGAGTGCAAAGTTACGAAAAAACGAGTGAAATGCAAAGGGAAAACGTGTTTTTCTTTCTGTTTCCGAGTGAACGGCGGGGGGTGAGGGAGGGTGAGGCGGGGGTTGTTTTGTCAATATTTTTCCGAATGATTTGACCAAAAATGCCAAGTCATTGATTATCAGGCAAATGACTTTTCACGGAAAAAGAAGCGGTGCTTTTCGGGGCGAAAAGGACCGCTTCTTGATGCGAAAAGCGGCACTTCTCTCATCGAGAAGCACCGCCTGGGAATAGAAGATAATAAGGTTTGTTAAGTTTTTTACTTGACGACGAACTTACGGCCGTTGTGGATGTAGAGGCCGCGGCGCGGGGTCTGCACCTGCTGACCGTTGAGGTTGTAGATGCGGGCGGCGGTTTCGGCGGGCTGGACGTTGAGGCTCTGTATGCCGGTGGGGGTCCACTCGGTCTCGTAGAGCACGGGGTGTCCGCCTTCCTCGGCGCTGAGATACCAAACGCCGGGAGCGGCCTCGGCCAGGAGCTGATAGATGGTGCCGTTGGTGAAGTCCTCGATGGGCGATGCGGGCAGTGCGGGCCAGTTGGTGACGGGGTCGAAGCAGTTCACGACCTGGATGTCGTTGCCGCGTGCGAACGACTCGCTGCGTTCGGCGTCGACGTCGCCCATGTTGTAGCAGTTGGTCGTCTCAGCCTTGTTGCCGAGCCATCCGCTGATGCCGCCGCACTCGTTGGCGCCGGTGATGATGGCGGTGTTGTAGCAGTTGGTCAGCCGGAGCTTCAGCTCGCCCGACGTGTTGCAGCCGACGATGCCGCCAGCGTTCTGGTTCCATGCCTCGACGCCGGCCTCGTTGCCGAGCTGCTCGAGCAGGATCTCGCCGTTGCCCTCGACGTGGCCGATGAAGGCGCCCACGTAGTGGTGGCCGACGAAGAAGCAGGAGGCGTCCATGGTCATGTTCTTGACGACGGCACCCTCGCGTGCCTCATTGATGAATCCGGCAGGACGGTCGTTGTCCTGGTTGTCGAGGATGAGGTTGCGGATGATGTGGCCCTGTCCGTCGAAGGTGGTGACGAAGGGGTTCTCGGGCGTGCCGATGCCGTGGAACTCGCGGCCGTCGAAGTCGATGTCGGCTGTCAGCCGGACGTTGCGCTTGGTCTGGCCCAGCTTGTTGACCATGGCAGCGAACCATACGAGCTGCTTGGCGTTGGAGAACTCATACCATCCGTCCTTGGCCACGACATAGTTGAAGTAGGGTGTGCCGCACTTGGTGCAGATGCCGTCGGTGTAGGTGTGGGGACGCTGTGTGGGTGCGCCCTCGCTGTTCGAGAAGGTCAGCGTGGAGCCTTCGACGGGCGTGATGCCGTCGCACTCGACGGTGCCCATGGCGTAGACGGCGGCGCCGTCCTTGGCGAAGGGCAGGGGTGCGGGGTCGGTGCCGAGGAGCTGATACCATGATGTGCCGGGGCTGACCTGTCCGTTGAGGATGTAGGCCATCTCGCCGCTGGCCAGCCGCGGGTCGTCGGCGGCCACCTTGTAGCTGTTGGTCACGGCGGGGTTGTTGCGGGCCAGGTCGGCGCTGTTGCCGTTCTGTGTGTAGGCCGTGGCAGCAACCAGACAGTTCTCGATCTTGATGCTGGCTCCGCCGCCGGCCCATCCGATGAGTCCGCCGTTGCCCTCGGCCGTGCCCGAGTTGATGGAGCCGTAGAAGGCGCAGTTGCGCATGGTGATGCTGGCCTCCATGTTGGCAAAGAATCCGCCGCAGGTGGCGTCGCCGTTGGAGCCGGTGTAGCTGACGGCTGTCCTGACGACGACGTTCTCGATGAGCGTGCCGTTGCCGTCGGAGCGTCCGCCGAGTCCGCCGACGCAGTTGTTGCCGGCCGACGTGGCGCTGCCCTCGACGATGAGGTTGCGGATGGTGGCTGCGTTGATGTAGGCAAAGAGTCCGGTGCGGCCGAGGTCGGTGTTGACGATGTCGATGGTCAGCGTGTGACCCTGTCCGTCGAAGGTGCCGCGGAAGGGCGTCGACTGGCTGATGCCGATGAATCCCTGCTTGTTGGCGGTGTAGTCGATGTCAGCCGTCAGTCGGGCGCTGGCGCTCTGGTTGACCTGTGCGACGATGGCAGCAAACCACTTCAGCTCGTTGGCCGTGGCGATGTCGTAGAATCCTTCGGCGTCGGCCGTGAGGAAGTTGGTGTCGAGCGTGCCGCAGACCGTGCAGAAGCCTTCGGCGAAGCTGTGAGGAGGCAGGACGGAGGTGGCCGAGTTGCTGTAGGTCAGGTCGCCGCCGGCGCTGGAGCCGTCGCAGAGCAGCTCGCCGTTGGCATAGACCTGGTCGGTGCCGAAGGGCAGGGGATAGTCGTCGGTGCCGATCTTCTGATACCATGCGATGGTGCTCTGGTCGCCGTTGAGCTTGTAGCAGAGCTCGCCGGAGGCCAACGTGGCGGCGTTGAGCTTGATGCCCTGGTTGCCCACGGCGGTCACGTCGTAGGTGTTGGTGGCGGTGACGGCGCCGCTGTTGCGATAGAGCTGCGAGGTGCCGTCGATGTTGCTGATGGCGCCGCTGTTGTAGCAGTTGGTGAACGTCGTGCCGCTCTGGGTCCATCCGGCGAAGGCGCCGCACTGGCCGTCCTGTCCGCTGACGGCTCCCATGTTGGCGCAGTCGGTGGCCGTGATCTTGGTGCCGTCGACGGCGCAGCCTACGAATCCGGCTGCATTGGCGTCGCTGGTGCCGACGGAGCGGACGGTGGCCATGTTGACGACCTTCGCGAGGCGCACCTCGCCGCCGTCGCGAGCGAAGCCGACGATGCCGCCGATCTTGGCGCTGCCGGTGAACGAGCTGTTCGGGCCTACGACGAGGTCGTGGATGTAGGCGCCGTCGCTGGCATAGCGCACGAGGGCCACGTTGTTGTTAGTACCCAGGATGGTCATGCCGTCGAGGGTGTGGCCCTGGCCGTCGAGCTCGCCCTTGAACTTATAGCGGTCGCAGGAGAGGGGGAAGAAGCCGTCGGCCGTGAAGTCGAGGTTGGCCGTCACGCGGGCCTTCGACGTCTGGTTGTCCGACGTGGTGAAGCCTGCCCACCAGTAGTAGTCGGCCACGGTCGAGATCAGGTAGTAGTCGCCGTCCTTCTGGGGCTCGGCGAGCTTCTCGGCCTTGATCTTGAGCGTCGAGGTGTTGAGCGTCACCTTGTAGATGCCCTCCTCGGCCACGCGATACTTGAAGTCGCCGTCGCCGCTCTCCGACAGGTCGGTCCACTCCTCGCTGAGCAGGCAGTCCTGCTCGGGAGCCCAGTAGCCGTCCCATCCGCCGGGGCTGTTGGGAATCTTGAAGCGGCCGTTGTCGCCTTCGCCCACGGTGAGTTTACCTGTCCAGATCCATGTGTCCGGAGCGACGTTGACCATAGCCACGGCCGAGCGTTCCCACTCGCCGCCTGTCCATCCGCTGGGGGTGCATCCGCCAACGAGATAGTGGTCCTCGGCGCTTGCCGTGAGGGCTGCAGCCGAGAGAACCAAGCATGTTAATAGCTTTTTCATACGCTTTTACTGAATTTAGTTAATGGTTAGGGGTTATTATTTTTTATGGAGTTTCATCGTCGCCACGTCGCCCTGCTGCCAGGCGGAGAACTGGGCGCGGCCGCCGCGGATGCAGGCGATGCGCAGCCAGCGCTGGGCGGGGGCCGGCATGTGGCCGTCGGCGTGGCGGAGGCTGACCGTCAGCTGGCGCCCGGCGAGCGAGGCCTCGAGGCGGCTCTGGCGGTAGTTGCCCGCACGATAGCTGAAGCCGTCGCCCTCGTCCTCGTAGAGCTGGCCCGTGGCCTGTCCGTCGGCGTCGAGCACGACGAGCAGCGTCAGCGAGTCGGTGCGCAGCTCAGCCGTCGACTGCGCCAGCTGGGCCATGGGGATGATGGAGCCAGGACGCTGAAGAAGTAAAGGATGAGCCGAAGGCGAAGCCCCCCCTACTGCCCCCGAGGGGGCTTCTATAGTCTTGAGGGCGGAGGTAATCGGGGGCCATTTCTTCTGGAGCGTGCTGATGTCTGGGGCTCCTTGGGCTTTCGGGTCCTTAGGCACCACCATGAGGTCGCCTCCGAGCAGGAAGGCGCGGTCCTCGCGGCGGAGGGAGAGGTCCTTCGGGTCGGCCATGAAGAGGGGTCGCATGACGGGCATGCCGTCAAGTGAGGCCTTGCGGAAGAGCGTGTAGATGTAGGGCAGCAGGCGATAGCGGCGCTCGATGGCCGTGCGGCAGACCTGGAGCACCTCGTCGCCGAAGGCCCACGGCTCCTGGTTGGCCGAGCCCTTGATCGTGTGGTTGCGGACGAAGGGGAAGAAGACGCCCATGGCCGTCCAGTGGGCCAGCAGGTCGGCATTGGCGCTCTCGCAGAAGCCGCCGATGTCGGGTCCGTTGAAGGGCTGTCCGGAGAGTCCGAGGGTCAGCGTCATGGGGATGCTGAGCCACATCTGGTCCCACGACGAGAGGTTGTCGCCGGTCCACGTGGCGGCATAGCGGTGGCCGCCGAGGAAGTTGCTGCGCGAGAGGATGAACGGCCGCTTCTGTGGGTTGGCCAGCAGCAGTCCGTCGCGGCTGGCGCGCACCATGTTGAGGCCGTAGACGTTGTGGAATCTCAAGTGAGAGGTGAGAGGTGAGAGGTGAGAAGTATTATTAGTTTTGCCGGCAGAGTTGTCAGAGGTATTCATGTAATTATACTTCTCACTTCTCACATCCCACTTCTCACTTCCGTGGAGGTTATCCACCGGCATGGTGCCGCCGGGCCCGCCGAAGACGGAGGGCTCGTTCATGTCGTTCCATACGCCGTCGATGCCCGTGGCCATGAAGTCCTTGTATAAGGTGGCCCACCAGTGGCGCACCTCGGGGCGGATGAAGTCGGGGAAGTGGCAGGGGCCGGGCCATACGTTGCCCACGTAGGGCTGTCCGTCGCGGTCCTTCACCCAGTAGTCGCCCGCCGTGCCCTGGTCGTCGACGAAGTAGCCCTGCTCAGCCTTGACACCCGGGTCGATCATGTAGACAGCCTTGAAGTTCTGCCGGTGCAGATAGTCGTTGAGTTGTGCAGGTTGAGGGAATTCTTTGGGGCTGAAGGTAAAGATCTTGTAGCTGTCCATGTAGTCGATGTCCATCCAGATGACATCAGAGGGGATGCGGAGCATGCGCAGCGTGTCGGCAATCTCGCGGACCCGTGCGTCGGGCTGATAGGAGAAGCGGCACTGCTGATAGCCCAGGGCCCAGAGCGGGGGCAGCTCCATGTGGCCGGTCAGACGGGTCAGTTCGGCCATGAGCTGCTGCGGACCGTCGCTCTCGATGATGACGACGCGGAAGGCGGGGCCGTCGCTGGTGAAGACGACCTCGTCGTCGCGGCAGTCGATGGCCGAGCGCCACGTGTTGTCAGCAATGATGCCGAAGGCGGTGCCGTCGGGTCGGAGACCCATCACCCAGGGATGGCTCAGATAGAGATGTGAGCCGCCGTCGACGCCGTAGGCCGGCGTGTCGACGTTCCACAGCTGGACGCTGCGGCCGTTGCGGCGCAGTGGTCCGGTGACCTCGCCCGTGCCGTAGAGGTCGACGCCCGTGCCCACCGCGATGGTGGCCACGCTGTGGCCGTCGCGCTGCTCGAAGCGCGGGCGCAGCTGCCAGTCGGCGCTCAGGGGCATGACGGCCGTCGGCTCGTGCTCGAAGATGGGCGACGGCTGGTGCTGCGTGGCGTCGTAGCCCTCAGGATAGAAGGCCGCGACCTTGCGGTCAGCAGTCATCAAGGCTGCCTGGCCCATTGCCCCGAGGGCAACGACCAGACAGCTCACTAACAAACTGACTCTTTTTATAATCATCATCACTTAACTAATTTTTATTTTTTGACAGCGATTATTATTAAGTAACCTTTAAATAATAATTTAGCAGGATTAAGTTACAGACCCCACCCCCAACCCCTCCCCTTGAAGGGAGGGGAGTGGCTTCCGCCTTGTCCGCCGCATGGGGCTCCGCGCTTCTTCCCTCGGAGGGATCGGGGCAGGCTACTCCCCTCCCTTCAAGGGGAGGGGTTGGGGGTGGGGTCTGTGACTAAATCCATTTGTATCAAATTATTTCTTAACGTTCACTTATTTGACGAGGACCTTCCGGACGCTGCCGTCGGCGGAGCGGACGATGTTGAGGCCGCGCTGCATCGACTGGTGGCTGCGACCCTGCAGGTCGTAGACGGCGCTGCGGGCGCTGGCCACTGAGCTGACGACGGCCTTGATGCCGTTGGCATAGGTGCCGTCGGCGCTCTTGCTGACCACGCCGTGGGTGGCGTCGAGCACGGGATGCTCGTCGCTGCCGAGGGTCTGATAGTAGACAGTCTTGCCGGCGCCCTCGTTGAGCTGATAGCAGAGGCTGCCGCTGATGACGTCGTCGAACTCAACGCTCGTGACCTGCTGGCTCGTGACCTCGAAGCAGTTGGTGAAGTTGGCCGAGGCGTTGTGGCGGGCGAAGGTGCGGATGCCGTCGACGGCCTCCGGCGAGACGATGCCCGAGTTGTAGCAGTTGACGACCTCGAAGCGGTCGCCGAGCCATCCGCTGATGGCTGCGCACTCGCGCTGTCCGATGATGTCTCCCGTGTTGTAGCAGTTGATGATGCGTATGTAGGCAGCGCTGAGGTCGTTGACGCCGAGGATGCCGGCGCCGTTGACGCCGTTCTGTCCGACGTTGACGAGGGCCTCGTTGCCGCAGTTCTCGATGGTGACGACGCCGCCGCCGGTGGTCGTGCCGACGATGCCGGCCGAATAGCCCGTGGAGTAGATCTGGCAGGTGTTGTCGACGACGACGTTGCGGATGGTGGCGCCGCGGACGAGTCCGAAGAGGCCCTTGTTGCCGTCCTGGACGTCGATGAGCATGTTCGAGATGCGGTGGCCGTGGCCGTCGAAGGTGCCCTCGAAGGGACGCAGCACGTCGCGGTAGGTCGGGTTGCCCTCTTCGTCGGTCTCGCCGGTGGCCTCGTTGAATCGGATGCCGATGCCCTCGAAGTTCAGTCCGTTGAGGTCGATGTCGGCGTCGAGGTCAATGCTGATGGCGGGGCTGATGGAGCCGTCGTTGATGCCGTTGGCCACGGCGACGAGCTGCTGGCCGTTGCTGATGAGGCGTGCGCCGCAGACGGTGCAGACGCCGTCGGCGCCATACTGGTGGGCGTCGCGCAGGGTCTCGCTCTCGGTGTTCGAGTAGGTGATGGTGCCCTTAGGCGTGCCGTCGCAGCTGAGTGCGCCGTTGGCATAGACCACGGCGTGGTTCTCGAAGGGCACGGGGTAGGCGTCGGTGCCGATGTTCTGGCGCCAGGGGTTGCCGTCGATGGCCAGGTTGATGGTGTAGGCCAGCTCGCCGGAGCGCACGGCCTCCTCGCTGACGAGAGTGCAGCGGTTGTCGCTGAGGAAGATGATGTTGTCCGTGTAGAAGCAGTTGAGCACCGTATTGACGTTGCGGGCGATGACGGTCGAGTTGCCGGTCATCTCGAGCAGGCTGGAGGCGACGTAGCAGTTCTCGATGAGCGTCTCGACGCTGCCGTGGGCATAGCCGATGATGGCGGCCGAGCCCTCGCAGTCGGGGGCGTTCATGGTGCCGACGAAGGCGCAGTTGCGGAATGTGGGGCTCTCGTGGCAGACGGCGAAGAGTCCGCCGTGGGTGGCGTCGCCGGGATACGTGCCGGTGATGTTGACGGCGACGACGATGTTCTCATAGAGGCAGGTGCCGCGGCTGACGTAGCCCACGCCGCCGATGTAGCGCTGTGTGCTCTCGATGGAGCCGTCGATGACGAGGTTGCGGATGGTCGAGTTGTTGACCACCTTGAAGAGGGCCACGCCGTCGTAGGAGACGTTGTAGCTGACCGTGATCTTGTGGCCCTGGCCGTCGAAGATGCCCTCGAAGGCATGCTCCTCGTCGCCCTCGTTGGCCGAGAAGGCGTCGCCGCCGATCATGACATCGGCCGTGGTGAACTGGCTGAAGTCGATGTCGGCCGTCAGGCGGGCGTTGACCTTCTTCTTGCCGTGGTTGACGAGTGAGGCAAACCAGTTGAGGTCGGCGGCCGTGCCCAGCTCATAGTAGCCGTCGGCCGTCAGGGGCTTGTAGTCAGCGTCGGGCGTGCCGCAGTTCTTGCAGATGCCGTCGACGAACTCGTGGGCGTCGCGGTTCGACTCGTTCGTGTTCGAGAAGGTCAGCTCGCCGCCCTTCGACGTGCCGTCGCAGTAGAGGTCGCCCACGGCGTAGACGATGCCGTGCGACGAGAAGGGCACGGGGTGCATGTCCTGTCCGAGCGTCTGATACCAGATGACGTTGTCCGATTGGCTGCCGTTGATCTGATACGTGACGGCGCCCGTCGACAGGTCATACTCGTCCTCGCTGATGAGCGTGCCCTGATAGCCGTAGGAGTCGTAGTTGTTAGTGCCCTTGCCCCGGCCGTTGCGCCAGAGCGAGTTGGTGCCGTCCATGCCGATGACGAAGCCGGCGTTGTAGCAGTTCTGGATGATGGAGCCCGTGTCGCCGACCCACCCGCAGAGGGCTGCCGACTCGCGGGCGCCGGAGATGCCGCCCGTGTTGAAGCAGTTGCGCATGACGATGCCGCACTGGCTGTTCATGCTGACGCCGCAGATGCCGGCGGCGTTCTGGTTCTGGGCGCCGACGGTGGCCTCGTTGCCGCAGTTCTCGAAGGTGACGGTGCCGCCGCCGTTGGTGCCGCCGGCAATGCCGCCGACGAAGGCCGAGCCGTTGATGTAGCACGACCAGTCCATGATGACGTTCTTGATCACGGCGCCGCCGTTGAGCACGCCGAAGAGTCCGACGTATTCCTGCTCAGGCAGGTCGAGCGTGAGGCTCATGATGTAGTGCTGCTGGCCGTCGAAGGTGCCGCGATAGGGGCTCGACGTGGTGCCGATGGGCGAGAACGAGGCGCCCTGCATGTCGATGTCGGCGGTGAGCACGGCGTTGGCCGAGCCGTTGCCGCTGGCCACGTGGTTAGAGAAGTCGACGAGGTCCTGGGCGGTGCCGATCTGATAGACGCCGTCCACCTGGTCTAAGGCCGAAGCCTGCTGTGTGCCTGCCAGACATGCCATGACTGACAGCAGCACGGTGGTGAGTAGTTGTTTCTTCATTGTTGCTTGATTTTTATGGTTTGTTGTTTTGTTGTCTCGGGTGCGAAACGGTGCTTTTCGACAGTAATATAGGGGTATATTACCTTCGAAAAGGGCCGTTTCACGCTTTTCAGGGCTTCAGCAGCTCGGCCTTGACGGTCTCGTGGAACAGGTCGACCTGGATGCGGTAGCGGCCGTCGCGCGCAACCTCCCACTTCGTGTCGTCACCGCCCGTGCGCAGGCAGGGCTCGCTGAGGATGTCGGTGCCCTGGCGGTAGGGGTGGAGCGACTTGGGGTGCCATCGGTCCTGACCCTGGAACTTGAAGCTGCGGGGCTCCTCGACGTCGGGATGCTGGCGCAGCTCGCCCTCCCAGGTCCAGAGGCAGGGGTTCTCGAGGTCCTGCTTCATGAGCAGCATCTTGCCCTCGCACGCCCAGCCCACGTCGGTGGCGCCGCCGGCGATGAAGAGCTCGCCCCAGGGCTGGAAGATCTCGCCGCTGACCTGCTGGCGGGCGGTGCTGACGGTGAAGCGGTAGAGGTCGTTCTCAAAGGGCACCTGCCAGGCCGCAGCGGCGGACGGGGCGTCGGTGGTCTCCCGGAAGCGTATGCCGCGGCTGACGATGAGGGCGTCGGGCAGGGTGGGGACGATGTATCGCGTCGCCTTGCCGGCCTTCTTCGTGGTCTGGATGATCAGCTCGCCGGGCAGGAGCTGGCCTGCGAATTTATAGGTCTTGCCGTCGGGCATGGCCTCGAGCTGCTGCACGCCGCCGGGGACGGCCGTGCCGCTGATCCAGAGGGCCGGGATGTCGGCCGTGGCGGCGGGGTTCTGGCCTGCGGCGGCTTCCGTTCCCGTTGTGGGGGCTTCCTGTCCCGTTGTGTGAGCTGCGGCAATGCCGCAGCTAACCGGACGGGAGGCGGCGGGAGCGGGGGCGGCGGCGGCAGGGGCGGCGGGGTTCTGTCCCGTTGGGTGAGCTGCGGCAGTGCCGCAGCTGGGCAGGACGGCGAGGAGGAGCAGGAGGAGGGATGATATTTTCTTCATGATGGGCTAAGCTTTATGGTTCGAGTGTGATGTTAATTCTTTCGCTGCAGGGCGTCGAGCCGACGTAGACGGTCGTCAGGCGGCGCTCGGCGTCGTAGGTCCACTGGCCGTTCTTGAGGCGGCGGCCGTTGATGCTGACGGCCTGCGGGCGGTCGGTGCCGATGAACTCGACGGTCCAGGCGCGCTCCGCGGGCATGCCGGGGAAGCTGCCCTGGCGGGGCTCGATGGTCAGCGAGCCGCCCTGATGCGTGAAGGCGGTGGTGGTGAAGAGGCCGCGCTTGTAGCCTTCGGTGTCGTTCTCGTCCTCATAGAGCGAGCCCTGGCCGTCGGCGCCGGGCACGACCTGCAGGATCTGTCGGTCGGGGCGCTCGTTGAGGTTGAGCATCGGCGGGTTGTTGACGATGACGGCGCCGGCCCTGAGAAAGTAGGGCGTCTCCTGCAGCGAGTAGCTGTCGGTGAGCGTCTGGCCGCCGTCGACGACCTTGGCGCGGCACACGTCGTACCAGCGGCCCTCGGGCAGCCATGTGCGGCGCGAGGCGCGTCCGTCGGCGCCGGTGGGCGTCACGACGGGAGCCACGAGGATGTCGTCGCCGAACATATATTCATCTTCAAAGAGATAGGCATTGTTCTCCTCCGGCCATTCGTAATAGAGGGGCCGGCAGAGCGAGACACCCGTGTCGTAGGCCTGGCGGCAGGCGGTGTAGATGTAGGGCATCAGACGATAGCGCAGGCGGACGGTCTCGAGCAGCAGGGGGAAGTTCTCATACTTCCAGATGCGGCGCTCGATGCCGGGCCAGTTGGTGGCATGGGTGCGGAAGATGGGGGTGAAGACGCCGTACTGCATCCAGCGCAGGTAGATCTCCGGGTCGTTAGGGCCCGTCTGCTGGTGGCCACCGAGGTCATGGCCCCAATAGCCGAAGCAGACGTTGGAGGCCGTGGCGGTGAAGTAGGGCTGCCAGGCCAGCGTGCCGTAGGTCGTGAACGAGTCGCCCGAGAAGCCGATGGGATAGCGGTGGGAGCCCAGTCCGCCCCAGCGGTGGAAGATGAGAGGCCGGTGGTCAGGGCGGTGGAGCCGCATGTCGTTGTAGAAGACGTGGTTGCACCAGAACGTCTCGCCCAGTCCGTCGACATACTTCGACGTGAGGTTCTGCTGCCAGTCGAGCCACCAGAAGTCGACACCTTGTTTTTCGCGGGCGCGCAGGATGCGGTTGAACATCGAGTGATAGAAGCGCTTGTCCGACAGGTTCCAGGGCACCACCTTCGCGTCCTCACCGAGGCCCATGTCGCGGCGCACCTCCTGGAAGTAGTCCTCGTCGGCGTCGACGCCGTCAGCCGGGTGCAGGTTGAGCGCCACCTTCAGGCCCTGGCGGTGCATATAGTCGATGAGTCCCTCCGGGTCGGGGATGATGCTTTTGTCCCAGGTCCAGCCCGTCCAGCCCTCGGTGTGCCAGTCCATGTCGAAGATCATGACGTCCATGGGTATCTGGTTGCGCTTCACGTCGTCAGCGATCTGCATGAACTCCTCGGCCGTGTAGCGCTGATACTTCGAGTACCAGTAGCCCAGGACGTAGAGCGGCGGCATGGGCTGGCGTCCGGCCACGCGGGTGAAGTCCTTCAGACACTTCTTGTAATCATGGCCATAGCCCAGGAAATACCAGTCCTTGGCGGCCTTGTCCACAGGCTCGGCCACCCATTCGATGCCGTCCTGCTCGCCCTCGAAGGCGAAGGTGCGCGAGCCGTCGCCGCGGCGCGTGGCGGGCGACTCGTCGATGACGGCCCATCCGGCGCGCGAGAGCAGTCCGTTCTCCATCTCCTGGCGCTTGTTGTCGCCGATCTGGCCGTCCAGGGTGCGCGTGGTGCCCTTCAGGTTGAGCAGGTCGTCCTTGCCGGGATACCACTCGACCGGGCGTCCGTTGAGCGTGAACGTGATCGAGAGCACCTCGTCCGACGGCCGGCGGTCGTCGATGCGCCCACCTATCTTATATTTAAGGGTCAACGCATCGGTCTTGATGACGAGCACGCCGTCATGCTCCTCCTTGGTGAACTCGGGGACAGGCAGGCGGCGGTTGACGATGGCGAAGGTGGCGCGGTCCTCGAACTTCTGCTGCTCGCTCCACTGGATGCGGATCATCTGTGGGGTGAGCACCGTGAAGCGTGCCTGGCCGCAGCTGACGACGGCCCGGGCGTCGGCCACGGGGTTGAGCTGTTCCTCCTGCTGCGCCTTGGCGGCGATGAAGGCAGCAGCGAGTGCGATGAGAGTGAATAGTCGTTTCATAATTCAGTCCGTTCTGTGTGCAAAAAAAATGGTTCTTAGTTGGTGGCAAAGTTCGGCATTTTCCCGCGGCTGCGTATATATAATAAGGATTGTATAACCAATATGGCGGTTATACAATCCTTAATCTTCTGACTGCCAGCGCATTGCCATCGAGCCGGCCGTCGGTTTGTATTAACGGAATATTCAGCTCAAAATCAATATACAGCTCCCGTTTTCTATAGTCTGTGGTGCGATTGTTTTCTAAATTATTGCTGTTTATTAATTGAAGTTAGAGACCCCACCCCCACCCCCTCCCCTTGAAGGGAGGGGAGTAGCTGCGCCGTCATCCCCGTCGTACAGTGCGCCAGCCCCTCCTCCCCTTCGGGGAGGTCGGGTGGGGTCTCTCCCCTCCTTCGGAGGGGTCGGGGGAGGCTTACTCCCCTCCCTTCAAGGGGAGGGGTTGGGGGTGGGGTCTCTAACTCTCTCAGATTTCCATGATGAGTCGCTCAAACTGGTCGTTGTCGACCGTGGAGCGGTTCTTGATGCGCGTCTTGTAGGTGTTGACCGTGTGGACGGAGTAGTCGAGGAACTTGGCGATGCGCTCCGAGTCAGTGATGCCCAGACGGATGAGGGCGAAGATGCGCATCTCGGACGTCAGCGACTGCTCGGTGGGCGGCTGTCGGCGGTCCTTCTCGTCGAAGAGTGCGTTGTAGCGCTCGACGAAGTCGGGGAAGAGCTTGAGGAAGGTCTGGTCGAAGGCCTCGTACATCGACTCGCGCTCCGTGTTGAGTGTCGACTGCTTGAGCGTCGAGCGCAGGTCGTCATACTGTCGCGTGGCGATCTTGCGGTCGAGTGCGAGGAAGAGCTTCTCGAGCTTGGCCACGAACTCCGCGTTGGTGTAGAACGAGCGGCCGATGTAGGCATTCTTGATCTTGTCGGCCTCCTTCAGCTGCAGGTTAGCCTGGCGCAGCTCCTCGAGCTGTCCGGCGATGGTCTCGTGGGCCTCCGTCAGCTGGCGGTTGCGCTTGCGGATAAACCAGTAGCTGCCCAGGATGCCGATGAGCAGGGCGATGGCCAGCAGGGTGGCCGCGATGAGCAGGTTGCGCTGCGAGCGGAGGGCGTCGTAGCGGTCCTGCTCGATGATGGGCAGGATGTCGTTGATCTCCACCTTGCGCAGGCGTGTGTTATAGAAGTTGATGTCCTCGAGGGCCTGATGGACATAGCGGCTGGCACGCTCATGCTGCCCCTGCTTGTCGACGAGTCGCGAGAGGTGGTAGAGGGCGGTGATCTCGCGCGTGGCACTCTCGTTGTCGGCCACGGCCGAGCGTGCGAAGTATTCGATGGCCTTCGGCTCGTTGTCCAGGAAAACGTAGGCCCACGCCATCTCGGCCGCCGTGATGGCCTGCAGGTGGAGGTCGGCGTCGATGGAGTCGTTGCCCATGACGTGTGCGAACGACTCGAGGGCCTGCTGGTAGTCATTGTCGCGCATCTGCTTCGAGCCGCGTGTTGACCACCAAGCCATCGAGCCCTCGGGCAGCGTCAGCAGCAGCGAGTCGAGCCAGGCGTTGCTGCGCGTGATATAACGCGTATAGTAGGGTTCCTGGGCGATGTAGTCGGCCTTCGTGCGCCACAGCTGGGCCGTTTGCGCATAGTGCTCCTGGAGCAGGGCACCGCTGAGCTTCGTGCGGTCGATGGAGGCGAGCAGCTCCTCGGCCTCGCTGAGCAGTCCGGCGGAGATGAGCGAGAAGGCCAGGGCGTGGCGCGCCTCGACGAGGCGGTCGTCGCGCTGCTGCTCCTGGGCGATGCTGAGGCATTGCTCGCCGTAGTATCGGGCCGAGTCGTAGCAGTAGCTCTTATATTCGTCGTAGAGGGCATAGTTCAGCGCGAAGAGGTCGCTGTCCGGCCGCTTGCGGGCCTCGCCGAGCTCGCGGCGCAGCAGGTCGATGCGGTCGGTGCGCTGGCGGTCGAAGGTCTCGCGCTGGTCGAGGCTCTCGTCGAGACGGTCGAGCCAATAGTCGGCATCGGGGCTGATGGCTGCGGCCGGCAGTGCGCTGATGAAGAGGATATAGAGTAGTAATGTATGTTTCATTCTTACGTTTCGAGTCAGTTTTCTGTTAGTATTTGTCGCTTAGGCAGGGCAAAGATAGCAAATAATTCCCGATTCCCCCTCGTTTTAAAAAATATTAACATTGGACGGGTCTGCAAAATTGTCACTTTATTTTACAAAAGGCAGAAAGTCGGCAGCAAAGCGGTCCTTTTCGGCTCAAAAAGGGCCGCTTCTCTCATCGAAAAGCACCGCTTCTCGCATCGAAAAGCAGCGCTTCTTTTTCCAGCATAACATATCCGGCTGATAGACAACAACTTGATGAATGCAAGAGAACGATTCGGAAAAAAGTTGACAAAACGGGCGCCCTTGACGGCTTCCGCAGGCCTGCCTGAATGACAATGGCAAATCATGCGCAGCCACTCTCCTCCTTTCCAAGGAGGGGGCGGCTGCGCAGACTATCTGCTGGGGTTTCGCACGGATCCGGAATTACTTTGTCAGGGCAAAAAAAAGAAAAAATCTTTTGTTTTGCGCCCGACTTATTGTAACTTTGCAGCTGAATAAACTCAAAACATATACACGAACATGCGAAAAATGAAGACATGGATGCTCGCCGCCATCCTTTGCGTCAGCGGCGTTTCGACGGGGCTCGTCGGGTGCAGGAAAGCTAATGTCGACGAGGCGGCTCCGACGCAGGTGGAGACCAAGGAGCTCATCCGCACCAGCCAGAGCTGGGACGGCGTAGACCTGCCCGACTACCTGGAGGGGCGGCCCGAGCTGGTCGCCGTGAAGTATGTCTTCCCGGCCGGGCAGAAGCTGGGATGGCATCACCACCCGGTGATGAACTACGGCATACTGGTGGAGGGCGAGCTGACCATCATCGGACAGGACGGCAAGGAGAAGGTGGTGCACGAGGGCGAGGCCGTCGTTGAGATGGTGAACACAATCCACCACGGCGAGAACCGCGGCTCGAAGTCCGTCGTCCTCTACATGTTCTATCTCTCGCAGAAGGACATGCCGCTGGCCGTGCAGCACCCTGAGATCCCGTTAGAGTGAGGGGGCGGCCGGAGAATCGGATCCGGCTGAACGATTCTGGCGAAACAGAATTACGAGGGTGTGCCAACACTTTTAAACAGGCTTGCAGGTTACAAGTAAAGTTAGTCTTGCAAACTTTTGTTAAGTAACCTTTTAAAAAAACTTGGTATGATAAAGTTACAGACCCCACCCCCGACCCCTCCCCTTGAAGGGAGGGGAGCTGCTTCCGCCTTGCCCGCCGCAGATGACTCCGCAGGCGCTCCCCTCCCTTCAAGGGGAGGGGCTGGGGGTGGGGTCTGTGACTAAGTCCTTTCGTACCGAGTTTTTTTTAACACTCACTAAGACAAAAAAGGCTGCGCAATCAATGACTGCGCAGCCTTTTTTTATTTAATAAACGCTTTAGAGCTTCGGACCTGCGGCGACGAGTTCGAATAACTCGCTGCCTACGGCCGAATCTCCTCTTAGAGCTTCGGACCTGCGGCGACGAGTTCGAGAAACTCGCTGCCTACGGCCGAATCTCTCTCTTAGAGCTTCGGACCTGCGGCGACGAGAGCCTTGCCGGCTTCGTTGCCTTCGTACTTCTTGAAGTTCTTGATGAAGCGGGCGGCGAGGTCGCGGGCCTTCTCGTCCCACTCGTTGCGGTTCTGATAGGTGTCGCGGGGATCGAGGATGCCCCATGCGACGCCCTCGAGCTGCGTGGGCACCTCGAAGTCGAAGTAAGGAATCTTCTTCGTGGGAGCCTTCAGGATGGCGCCGCCGAGGATGGCGTCGATGATGCCGCGGGTGTCGCGGATGGAGATGCGCTTGCCCGTGCCGTTCCAACCGGTGTTGACGAGGTAGGCCTTGGCGCCGCTCTTCTCCATCTTCTTGACGAGCTCCTCAGCGTACTTCGTCGGGTGGAGCTCAAGGAAGGCCTGGCCGAAGCAGGCGCTGAAGGTGGGTGTGGGCTCGGTGATGCCGCGCTCGGTGCCGGCCAGCTTGGCGGTGAATCCGCTGAGGAAGTAGTACTTGGTCTGCTCGGGGGTGAGGATGCTGACGGGAGGCAGCACGCCGAAGGCGTCGGCGGAGAGGAAGATGACGTTCTGGGCGTCGGGTCCGGCGCTCTTGCCGTTCACCTTTTTAGCGATCTTCTCGATGTGCTCGATGGGATAGCTGACGCGGGTGTTCTCGGTGACGCTCTTGTCGGCGAAGTCGATCTTGCCGTTCTCGTCGACGGTGACGTTCTCAAGGAGGGCGTCGCGGCGGATGGCGTTGTAGATGTCGGGCTCTGACTCCTTATCGAGGTTGATGACCTTGGCGTAGCAGCCGCCCTCAAGGTTGAAGACGCCCTCGTCGTCCCATCCGTGCTCGTCGTCGCCGATGAGCAGGCGCTTCGGGTCGGTCGAAAGGGTGGTCTTGCCGGTGCCGGAGAGTCCGAAGAAGATGGCGGTGTTCTTGCCTTCCATGTCGGTGTTGGCCGAGCAGTGCATCGAGGCGATGCCCTGCAGGGGCAGGTAGTAGTTCTGCATGGAGAACATGCCCTTCTTCATCTCGCCGCCGTACCATGTGTTGATGATGCACTGCTCGCGGCTGGTGGTGTTGAAGGCCACGCAGGTCTCTGAGTTGAGGCCCAGCTCCTTGTAGTTCTCCACCTTGGCCTTCGAGGCGTTGTAGATGACGAAGTTGGGCTCGAAGTTCTCCAGCTCCTCAGCGGTGGGCTGGATGAACATGTTCTTCACGAAGTGAGCCTGCCAGGCCACCTCGACGATGAAGCGGACGGCCAGACGCGTAGCCTCGTTGGCACCGCAGAAGGCGTCGACGACGTAGAGATTCTTATTGCAGAGCTCCTTGATGGCGATCTCCTTCACCTTGGCCCAGACCTCCTCCGACATGGGGTGGTTGTCGTTCTTGTACTCCTCGCTGGTCCACCACACCTTGTCGTGGCTCTGTGCATCGTCGACGATGTACTTATCCTTAGGCGAGCGGCCGGTGTAGATGCCGGTCATGACGTTGACGGCGTTGAGCTCGGTGTTGACGCCTTTGTCGAAACCTTCGAGCCCTGCCTTGGTCTCCTCTTCAAAGAGGTACTCATACGACGGGTTGTGAGCAATCACGGTCGAGCCGGTGATGCCATACTTTGTCAAATCTAACTTTGCCATTTCTTTTACCTTAAAATTTATATTTGTTTGTGACTTAACTCGTTTTGCGCTGCAAAGGTACGAAAAAAATGAGAAACGGCCGTTGCTATTTAAGATTTATTAGCCGCGCGACGGTTATTTTTTCGCTAAAAAATCAAAAAAGCGCGCCGGCCCGACAATTTTTGTCACTCCGACTTTGCAGGTTCGGAGGTTTTTGCATAACTTTGTGGTCGATTATCCGGGCGTCGCTCACGGGCGGCGTGCCAACCTGTCAACTAACAACAATCTATACAACAAGATGAAAGTCATCAACTTCAGCGAACAGAACACGGTCATCAATCAGTATATGGCCGAAGTGCGCGACAAGCGCTACCAGCAGAACCGCCTGCTCTTCCGCAACAACATCCGCCGCATCGGCCAGATGATGGCCTACGAGCTGTCGAAGACGCTCGACTACAGGGTCAAGACGGTCACCACACCCCTCGGCACCATCGACGTCCCGCTGCCTAAGGACGACCTGCTGCTGGCCACCGTGCTGCGCGCCGGACTGCCCTTCCACGAGGGTTTCCTCGACGTCTTCGACCACGCTGAGAACGGCTTTATCTCGGCCTATCGCATGTACACCAACCGCGAGCACACCGAGGTGGGCATCCACACCGAATACATGGCCTCGCCCTCGGCCAAGGGCAAGACGCTCGTCATCGTCGACCCCATGCTGGCCACGGGCGGCTCGATGGCAGCGGCCTATGGTGCCATGGTGGCCACGGGGCGCCCCCACCGGGTCCACATCGCCGTCGTCATCGCCACGCCCGAGGGCATCGAGATGGTGCGCCAGGCGGCCGGCGACGACGAGGACGTCACGCTCTGGTGCGCCGCCATCGACCCGGGCATGAACGAGCATAAGTACATCGTGCCGGGATTCGGCGACTGCGGCGACCTCTGCTACGGTGAGAAGCTCTGATGCTGCGGTGAGAGGCTCTGAACGACACGGCCCGACGACGCTCGCCGCCTGCCTCCTTTTCCTCCTCGCCGCCATGCTCAGCGCCGCCATGACGGCCAGGGCGCAGAGCCCCGTGGACGACGGCCGCCCCTCGTTGGCCGCCGTCAATGAGCCCCCTGCTGACGACGACGGCCCCTCGTGGGAGGAGATCTACGAGCAGGTCGTCCTTAATACAGAGGATGAGGACGACGGCGCCGCCGCATGGGAGGAGAACTACGAGCTGCTGCGCCAGCTGGCAGAGCAGCCCCTCGACCTCAACAGCGCCACGCGCAGCGAGCTCGAGCAGCTGCCCTTCCTCTCCGCCCGCCAGGTCATGGACCTCATCGAATATCGCGACCGCTACCACGGCTTCCGCTCCATGGGCGAGCTGCGCATGGTCCGCTCCATGGACTACGCCCAGCTCCGCCTCCTGCCCTGCTTCGTCCGCCTCGGCCCCGCCGGCTCCTCCTCCGTCCCCGGCTCCGCCTCCTCTCCCGTCCCCGGCTCCGCCTCCTCTCCCGTCCCCGTGTTCGGCAACATCGTTGCCGCAAACCGAACGGGAAGGCCCCCCACTGTGGCCGGCAATTCAGTTGCCGGCACCACCTACGGCCTCCCCCCTCTCGCCGCCATCGCCCGCCACGGCCGCCACGAGCTGACCGCCACCGCCCGCCTGCCCTTCTACGACCGCCGCGGCGACCGCAACGGCTACCTGGGCTACAAATATCGCCACTGGCTGCGCTATGAGCTCCGCTTCGCCGACCGCCTGCGGATGGGCATCACCGCCTCCCAGGACGCCGGCGAGCCCTTTCTGGCCAACTGCAACCGCTGGGGCTACGACACCTACAACTACTACCTGCAGCAGCGAAGTCTCAGCCCCGTCGTCGACAACCTCATCGTCGGCAAGTACAAGCTCTCCGTCGGCATGGGCCTCGTGGCTAATACGAGCTTTGCCCTCGGCAAGCTGGCCACCCTCCAGAGCCTCGGCCGCCACGTGCAGCAGCTCCGCCCCCACGCCTCGCGCTCCACCGCCGACTATTTCCAGGGGGCGGCCACCACCCTCCGCCTCTCCAAGCCCCTCCGCCTGACCCTCTTCGCCAGCTGGCGCCCCGTCGACGCGACGCTCAACGACGACAGCGCCCGCACGGCCGCCACGCTCATCACCTCGGGCTATCACCGCACCGCCACCGAGATCAGCAAGAAGAACAACACCCACCTCACCTCGGCCGGCACCGCCGTCACCTTCCGCTCAGGCGCCCTCCGCCTGGGGCTCAACGCTGTCTATACCCACACCGACCGCCCCCTCGAGCCCAACCGCACGACGCTCTACCGCCGCCACTATGCCCACGGCTCCGACTTCCTCAACGCCAGCCTGGACTACGGCTTCACCCACTACCTCATCGCCTTCAGCGGCGAGACGGCCACCGACGCCCACGGCCACCTGGCCACCGTCAATGCCCTCAGCATCACCCCCCTGCAGGAGCTCAGCATCGTCGCACTGCAGCGCTTCTACAGCTATCGCTACACCGCCCTCCATGCCCACAGCTTCAGCGAGGGCGGACGCGTGCAGAACGAGAGCGGCGTCTACCTCGGCATCGTCTGGCAGCCGCTCCACCGCCTCCACCTCCAGGCCTATGCCGACTATGCCTCGTTCCCATGGGCCCGCTATCAGGTGTCGAAGCCGTCCGACGCCCTCGACCTCCTCCTGCAGGCCACCGTCGACCTGCCCCGATGGACCCTCATGGCCCGCTATCGCGCCCACCTCCGTGAGAAGGACAACGACGACCATGACGCCCTCATACCCTGCGACGACCACCGGCTCCGCCTTACGGCCACCTATGCCGACCCCTCCTCCGGATGGAGCCTCAAGACGCAGGCCGACGCCGTGCACTCCGTCTATAAGGCCACGGCCGACGGCATCATGATTGCCGAGCAGGTGGGATGGCAGCGGACATGGCTGCAGCTGCGGATGACCGCCGCCTGGTTCCATACGGACGATTATCAGAGCCGGCTCTATCTCTACGAGCCCCACTTGCAGGGCGACTTCGCCTTCCCCACCTACTACGGCCACGGCCTGCGCCTCGCCCTCATGGCCCGCGCCGACATCGGCCGCCGCCTACGCCTCGCCCTCCGGCTGGGCTACACCGACTACTTCGACCGCCCCACCATCGGCACCGGCCTGCAGCGCATCGACCACTCCTCGATGACCGACCTCGACCTGCAGCTGCGATGGAAATTCTAAATTTCGGTTCGTTTTTGCATGATTCACAAATATTTTGTGTAACTTTGCACCCCATAAACCAACATTCACAAAATGAAAGAATTAGCCCTCAAGTACGGATGCAATCCGAACCAGAAGCCGTCGCGTGTCTATATGGACGACGGATCCGAACTGCCCATCGAAGTGCTTAACGGCCGACCCGGCTACATCAACCTGCTCGACGCCCTCAACTCGTGGCCGCTCGTCAGCGAGCTGCAACGAGCCACCGGACTGCCCGCAGCAGCGTCGTTCAAGCACGTCTCGCCCGCCGGCGCCGCCGTCGGACTGCCACTGAGCGACACGCTCAAGCGCATCTACTTCGTCGACGACATCCCCGGACTCGACGCGTCGCCCATCGCCTGTGCCTACGCCAGGGCCCGCGGCGCCGACCGCATGTCGAGCTACGGCGACTTCATCGCACTGAGCGACACCTGCGACCTGACCACCGCCCTCATCATCAAGCGTGAGGTCAGCGACGGCGTCATCGCACCCGCCTACACCGACGAGGCCCTACAGGTGCTCCGCGAGAAGCGCAAGGGCACCTACAACGTCATCCGCATCGACCCCGCTTACCGGCCCGCACCTCTCGAGCACAAGCAGGTCTTCGGCATCACCTTCGAGCAGGGACGCAACGAGATTCGACTCGACGACCCGCAGCTCTTCGACAACATCCCCACCGTGAACAAGACATTCACGCCTGAGGCACGCCGCGACCTCGTCATCGCACTCATCACCCTGAAGTATACCCAGTCGAACAGCGTCTGCTACGCCGCCGACGGACAGGCCATCGGCATCGGTGCCGGACAGCAGAGCCGCATCCACTGCACACGACTCGCCGGACAAAAGGCCGACCAGTGGTGGCTCCGACAGCATCCCCGCGTGCTCAGCCTCCCCTTCAAGCCCGGCATACGCCGCGCCGACCGCGACAACACCATCGACGTCTTCCTCTCTGACGACGAGCACGACGACGTCCTGCGCGACGGACAGTGGCAGCTCTTCTTCACCCATCGCCCCGAGCCCCTCAGCCGCGAGGAGAAGCAGCTGTGGAAGCAGCAGCTGCGCGGCGTCAGCCTCGGCTCCGACGCCTTCTTCCCCTTCGGCGACAACATCGAGCGGGCCCACAAGAGCGGCGTCGAGTTCATCGCACAGGCCGGCGGCAGCGTCCGCGACGACCACGTCATCATGACCTGCGACAAGTATGGCATCGCCATGGCCTTCACCGGCGTCAGGCTGTTCCACCACTAAGGGAAAAGGGAAGAGTGAAAAGTGAAAAATTTGCTTCCGCCTGATAAGGGAAGAGTGAAAAGTGAAAAATTTGCTACCGCTAAATAATTAACTTAAAAGAGATGGGCAGAGACGACGACTTTCAGCAGATCCTGGAGAACGGCATCAACTTCGGCCGGGGCGGCGAGCGCCGTGACCCCAGCGAAGGCAAGGTGAAGACCAAGGCCAAGAAGAAACAATACATCACCGGCGCCCACGGCAGCGGCTCCGCCCGGCAGAAAGCCAAGTATCGCGAGCAGCGCGCCAACCGCAAGAAATAGCGCGCCGCCAATCCTCATCAGACAGAAAGAGGGTGTGTCAGAATGAAGACGCATAGCGTAGCATTCTGACACACCTTACTTTTTTGTAATGTCCGTTTAGTGACCGTAAGATAACAACTTGGTACGATTTAGGAGGTAACGTGTCCTCACGTGACACCAGCGGCAAGTGCGACGTGGGGACACGTCGCCTCCTACTTGTGCGCTGCAAAGTTACGAAAAGTCGAGCGCAAAACAAAAGAATGTATTCTTTTTTTTTTGCCGAGACGGAGGACTCGAAACTTGTTTCGCTTGGCCTGTCCAAGAAGTTCGCGCTCGCAGAGCCAAAGTTACGATTCCACCTGGCTTGCAGGCCTGACCTGACTCCGGAGTGAGGTCACCACCCGGGGGACGGCATCAAAAAATAGTCATTTTTATTGACAAAACGCGGACGGCGGAAGGAAAAGCACCGCTTCTCGCTTCAAAAAGCGGCACTTCTCGACTCAAAAAGCACCGCTTCTCAACCCGAAAAGCACCGCTTCTCTTTCGTCGTTCATATATACGACTGATTATCAGGTGTTTAATAAATCCATCCGCCGAATTCAGAATTTATTTTACAAAAGACGATAGAGAAGAGCCATGGGCTGGATGTAGGAAAAAAAGACGGATTGCGGGGTTGGCGAGGGCTGTTTGTTGAAAAAGCCCTCGAAGCTGAGGTCTTCGTCGAGTTCGTCCTAGTGGATTCCATACTCGTCGGCTTCAAAGTCGTGCAACTGTTCGGTTGAAGCATGCTTCAGACGCGGATAGTCTGACAGCAGTTCGTAAGCCTCTCTCCCATCGTCGCTTCGTATCCATACGGCTGTGTCCGTCAGCCAGATTCTTTCAACTTTCATCGGTGTTGACATAGTCATCCTAAAATAAATTGATACAATTTAAAAAAATTACAGCCCCCACGCTCGTCCGAAGGACGCTTGCCACCGAAGGGACGCAAGAATGGGAGGGGCAGGGGTGGGGTCTGTATCTTTATCACACCAAATTATTTATTAACGGTTACAGATTGTGTGGACGTTTCATTGTCGAAGCAAAGACCCCCCTTGATTCGATTAGCCCCCATGATTCGGGGTTATTCTTTTTATGCTCTTACCATTTGCGGATTTTACAATGATGATACCACTTTGTTTACATTTCATTTTTAAACCATTAAGGTTGAATACTTGATAGTCTTCCTCATTTGCACGCAAAGAAGAAACAGCAGCTTCTTCCTCAGTTAATGCTACAACATTATTGAACTCACTCCATGGAAGAGTGTTCTTGTAGAGTTCAATAGACTGGGAAGGAACATGAAGGACGGCATTGTTTTTTACATCATTTGAGAAGACTGTCTCAGCATCATAAGAACAAGTAGCGGGAGTCTCTCCATAACAATAGATATCTTTTATAGAATTACCTCCAAAAGCATAGGCTTCAATTGTCTTTGCGTTTTCGCCTATCTTTATCGTCTCCAGATTCTCACAACCTACAAATGCACCTCTTTCAATAGAAATAATACCAAGGAGATTGACATTCTTAAGACTTTTACAATCGTAGAAAGCACTACTTCCCACTTTGGTTACACTTGTTGGAATGTGAATTTCAGAAAGTAGCTCACAACCATAGAAAGATGTTTCACCAATAATAGTCAATCCTTCAGGTAAAACGATTTTTTCTAGATTCCGGCAAAATGCCAAAGACGGAACGCTTTGCACCGTTTCTGGCAATGTAAGTGATTTCAATTGAGGGCATAATTGGAAGGCACCTGGACTAGCGTATTTGACAGCATATTGGTCTCCTTCAAATTCTATTGAACTAGGTATTACAATATCGCCGGAATAGTATTTTTCACCGTTTACTACCATAGCATATACATTTGTGCCGTATGGTGTAAACACGCTGTTGATTTTGTAGTATATGCCATCTATTTCAGTATCATAATCACATATCAGATTTGTGGAATTGTCCGTGATTCCTGTAATAGATCCGAAGCTATTCCACGTTTCATTTGCCTTATAATCCTCTTTGTTGCCATTTACGTGTAAAGTAGCATAATCAACGTAAGACCCACTAAAAGCGTCCCCTTCAGCATAAGGTGCCAACAATGCATAACTATACACATCTACCAAGTTTATACAGCTACCAAACGCCTTTGAGCCAATATTGCTTACTCCGTTTCCTAACCTAACAGTTTTAAGAGTACTACAACCTTCAAAAGCAGATGAAAGAATAGATGTTGTGTATTCAGGATAGTCATCAAATACGTAAAAACCGGGGCCAGACAGACGCGAATATAAGATACTATTATAAATGGCAATTGATTCAAGCTTCCAGCAATTCTTAAAAGCAGACTCGCCTATCTGTCTTACAGTATAGGGGAACTCGACTGAAGACAAACTCGTACATCCTTCAAATGCATGGTTTCCTATATAATAGAGCTTATTTGAGAACTTAATACTTTTCAAATTGGTGCATCCATAAAAAGCACCAGGTTGAAGGGTTTCTATGTCATCAGGCAAAATCAGATCTTCCACTTCTTGGTCATTCACAAACAAGTGGTTTGCATGATACATGGGATTAGCCATGTAGTCTGAGAAATAGATTTTAAGATATGAACTAAGATTCTTAACATGAACAGCCTCTAAGGAAGTACATTCAGTAAAAGCATAGTTCATTTCTATGACACTTTCAGGAATATTCAGTGATTTGATAGAAGAACAATTTCCGAAAGCACCACTCTCAATAACCTTAATTCCTTCGGTAAGAGATAGAGTTTCAAGATAGGAACAATTATAAAAAGCCTGTCCTCTAATAGTTTCTATATTAGCCGGAATTTCCAAATTCACTAACTGTCCGCAATTATAAAATGAGGCTTCACCAATTTCTTTCAGTCCAGTTCCAATAGTTACACTCTGAAGGGCAGTACAACCATAAAAAACTGCTCTGCCCATCTCTTTAACAGAGTTTGGCAAAATGATACTGGATAAATTATAGCAGTATTGAAATGCATTCTGCCCGATACTAGTTACACTGCTAGGTATAGACACGGAAGAAAGCCCCACACAAGAAAAAAAAGCGTTATCTCCTATGCGTGTAATTGAATTTGGTAAACTAACCTGCAACAACTCTGCACAATTTTTGAAAGCATCGTTCCCAATGACGGTCACCGTATAAGTCTCGTCATTAAAAAGAATCGTTTCCGGGATTACGATTTCTCCCATGTATGGCTCCTCGCCATAAGTAACTTCTGCAGTTTTTGCTTTAGTAACAACTGTGTAATAGATATCCCCAACTTTTGCATTGTATGCTAAAGCATCAATGGCAAACAAGATGATACAAAAGGATAAAAATAATTTTTTCACTTCTGAAATTTATTTATTGCTGTCCGATAAAATCGATTTAATTCATAAGCGTTTAGGAATCGGAGTAGAGATCGTGGGGACGGTTCTTATAATTAGATAGCGAACTATCTGCTCACGGAGGGGGGCAAGGTCATCACGAACGACAGACCACACGATGTCAGGGTCAACCCGGTAATATCCGTGGGCGAGATTGTGGCGCATCTTGGCAAGCTGAATCCAAGGTGTTTCGGGATGAAGCTTGCAGAAAGCCTTGGTGAGCTTGTAAGCTGCCTCGCCAATGATCATGGTGTGATAGACGATGCCGCCAAAAAGAACCTTGTCCGCAGTCAGTTCCTCGCGGGTCATGTGCTCACAGCGCTCCTGAATGGTGTCAATGGCATCCACAATGTGCTGCAGGCGGTTGCGGTCTTTAGGCTGCTCTCTCATAAATCAGGATTTTATCGCGTTCCACACTTTCGCGGGCAAAGTCGGCCAGCGAACTTTCAGTCACTAAATCGACGCTACGGCCGAGAATCCGTTCCAAGTCGCTCCACATTCCGAAGAACTTCAAGCCTACAGACTGCGAGGGGTCGAGGATGACGAGAATGTCAACGTCGCTCAGCGGTGTCTCCTCGCCACGGGCGAAGGAGCCGAAGAGCCATGCCTTCAGGACGGGCTGGGTCTTGAAGTAGTCGGCAATCGTCTTTTGCATCATCTGGGTACTCATAAGCTGTTGATTTAGAAATCTACTGCAAAGATACAAAAAAATGTGAGAAGTGTATCACTTTGTCCCACCTTTTTTATATATTATTTGCCGAAACGGGCGATTTGCCTTCTTGCCGTTTCACTGATAAATCGGCACGGTTGGCTGATTATATTTTCTCCTGACTTCGGCAGTTTTACATTTCCGAGTGGTTAGCTCACTTGAACCCCTATAAACAGATGGTGACTTGGGTGATTCAGGTTTTTTGCTACCATGATTATGCTTGCCAAAAGAAAAAATCCTGGGTTTTTCTTCGTTTTTCTCGTAAAAAGTTCGTAACTTTGTACGATTAAACAATAATGAGTGAGAAAAACTATGTCGAAGATTGAAATAAAGCTTGTCAGCGACAAGCGCGGGCTGGAGACTTTCATTCAGTTTCACTATGACCTCTACAGGGGCGACCCTTACGATGCCCCTAACCTGCACAGCGACGAGGTGCAGACGCTCTCGCCCTACATCAAGGAGAAGAACGCGGCGTTCGAGTTCTGCGAGGCGCAGTATTTCCTGGCTTACAGGGATGGCGAGCTGGTGGGGCGCGTGGCGGGCATCATCAACCGGAGGTATAACGAGCAGTGGCAGCGTCTGGCTGTCAGGTTCGGATGGATTGACTTCGTGGACGACGTGGAGGTGAGCCGCGCGCTGCTCAAGGCCGTGGAGGACTGGGGTCGCGAGCGGGGCATGAAGGAGATCATCGGCCCGCTGGGCTTCACCGACATGGACCCTGAGGGGATGCTGACCCACGGCTTTGACCAGCTGGGCACGATGGCGACGCTCTATAACTATCCTTACTACCCCAAGCACATGGAGCAGATGGAGGGCTACGAGAAGGATAACGACTACGTGGAATATAAGCTCTTCGTGCCGAAGGACGGCATGCCTGAGAAGTTCGTGAAGGTCTCGGAGATGATCATGAAGCGATATAACCTGCAGGTGAAGAAGCTGACGAAGGAGGATGTCTTCGGACCTGAGCAGTACGGGCAGCGGGTGTTCGACGTGATCAACCGCACGTTCGGCCACCTGTATGGCTACTCGACGATGTCGCAGAAGCAGATTGACCAGTATATCAAGATGTACTTCAAGGTGCTCGACCTCAACCTCGTCACACTCATCGAGGACCACTCGCTCGAGGACCACCCGGTGGTGGGCTGCGGCATCACCATCCCGTCGCTGACCCGGGCGTTGCAGAAATGCCGCAACGGGCGGCTGTGGCCCTTCGGATGGTGGCACCTGCTGCGGGCGCTGAAGTTCCACAAGACGAAGATCGTGGACTGTCTGCTCATCGGCGTGCTGCCTGAATATAGGGCGAAGGGGGCGAATGCGCTGCTCTTCTACGACCTCATCCCGCGCTATCAGAAGCTGGGCTTCGAGTGGGGCGAGACGCACGTCGAGATGGAGACGAACGGCAAGGTGCAGAGCCAGTGGACCTACCTGGACCACGAGCAGCACAAGCGCAGAAGATGTTATAAGAAACAGCTGTAAGAGCCCCCCTTTCAAGCCCCCGAGGGGGCTACTATAGACAAAACCCTTATTTTAACACCGACTTATGAACAACGACAGCAATAACAATCAACCGTCCATCGATAACAATTCTATAGAAGCCCCCTCGGGGGCCGTAGGGGGGGCTCCTGGGGCTCCTGGGGCCGACTATACTGACGACAATATCAAGACACTGACGGGGACGGAGCACATCCGGCTGCGCCCCGGCATGTACATCGGCCGGCTGGGCGACGGCTCGCTGCCCGAGGACGGCATCTACGTGCTGCTGAAGGAGGTCATCGACAACTCTATCGACGAGTTCAAGATGAAGGCTGGCGACCGCATCGAGATCACCATCGAGGACAACCTGCGCGTCTCGGTGCGCGACTACGGCCGCGGCATCCCGCAGGGCAAGATGATCGACGCCGTCTCGGTGCTCAACACGGGCGGCAAGTATGACTCGAAGGCGTTCAAGAAGTCAATCGGACTGAACGGCGTCGGCGTCAAGGCTGTCAATGCGCTGAGCCAGCACTTCGAGGTGGCCAGCTATCGCGACGGACAGGTGCGCCGCGCTGCCTTCGAACGCGGCAAGCTGGTCAGCGACTCGACGGAGCCGACGCAGGACGAGACGGGCACCTACATCTACTTCGAGCCCGACCCGACGCTCTTCGCCGGCTACCGCTTCCACGACGACATCGTGGAGACGATGCTCCGCAACTATACCTACCTGAACATCGGGCTGGCCATCATGTACAACGGCCGCCGCATCCTCTCGCGCCGCGGACTGGAGGACCTGCTGAAGGACCGCATGTCGGCCGATGCGCTCTACCCCATCGTCCACCTGCAGGGCGAAGACATCGAGATCGCCTTCACCCATGCCAACCAGTATGGCGAGGAATACTACTCGTTCGTCAACGGTCAGCACACCACGCAGGGCGGCACCCACCAGAGCGCTTTCAAGGAGCATATCGCCAAGACAATCAAGGAGTTTTCTGGGAAGAACTTCGAATATGGCGACATCCGCACGGGCCTCGTCGCTGCCATCGCCCTGAACGTCGAGGAGCCGATGTTCGAGAGCCAGACGAAGATCAAGCTCGGCTCGCTCACCATGGCCCCCGTGCCGGCAAAGGTCGACGCCGACCACCCCATGCCGCCCTCGATCAACAAGTACGTTGGCGACTTCATCAAGACGGAGGTGGACAACTATCTGCACAAGAACCCCGACGTGGCCGAAGTGATCATGCAGAAGGTGCAGGAGAGCGAGAAGGAGCGCAAGGCCATGGCCGGCGTGACGAAGCTGGCCCGCGAACGGGCCAAGAAGGCTAACCTGCACAACCGCAAGCTGCGCGACTGCCGCATCCACTTCAGCGACGTCAAGAACGACCGCAAGGAGGAGTCGTGCATCTTCATCACCGAGGGCGACTCGGCCAGCGGCTCGATCACTAAGAGCCGCGACGTCAACACGCAGGCCGTCTTCTCGTTGAGGGGAAAGCCGCTCAACACGTTCGGACTGACGAAGAAGGTGGTCTACGAGAACGAGGAGTTCAACCTCCTGCAGGCGGCCCTCGACATCGAGGAGGGCCTCGACACGCTGCGCTACAACAAGGTCATCGTGGCCACCGATGCCGACGTCGACGGCATGCACATCCGCCTGCTCATCATCACCTTCTTCCTGCAGTTCTTCCCCGAGCTCATCCGCAAGGGCCACGTCTACGTGCTGCAGACACCGCTGTTCCGAGTGCGCAACCGCCGCACGAAGATCCGCAAGAAGGACGTCATCGCTGCCGAGGACGTCCGGCTGGCCGAGACGAAGCAGAAGAAGTCAGACTTCATCACCCGCTACTGCTACAGCGACGAGGAGCGCCTCAAGGCCATCGCCGACCTGGGTCCCGACCCCGAGATCACCCGCTTCAAGGGTCTCGGCGAGATCTCGCCCGAGGAGTTTGCCGGCTTCATCGGCCCCGACATCCGGCTCGAGCAGGTGACCCTCCACAAGACCGACCAGGTTCAGAAGCTGCTGGAATACTACATGGGCAAGAACACCATGGAGCGCCAGCTCTTCATCATCGACAACCTCGTCATCGAGGAAGACCGCCCCGAGGAGGAGGAAGAAGCCTAAATTCTTAATTCTAAAGTTTTAATTCTTAACTCTAAATTCTTAACTCTTAACTCTAAATTCTTAACTCTTAACTCTAAATTCTTAACTCTTAACTCTAAATTCTACTCGTCATACAGTCGGAACATGCGCTCCATGGGCTGCCACTTCTCGTCGCTGCGCGCATCGGCGTCGCACCCCTGGAACTTGGCCACGAAGGCTTCCCACTCCGCCTGTCGCGGCAGCGTGGCCAGCCGGTCCATCGCCTCATCCCATCTGAAGTCGGCCGGTGCGTCGACAATCATGACCAGGCGGTTGCCCAGGATGTAGATCTCCATCTCGAGGATGCCCACCTGGCGGATGCCCTGTCTGACCTCGGGCCAGTTATACTCCTCGCTGTGCCATTTGCGATATTGTGCTATCAGCTCCTCATTGTCGCTGATCTCGAGAAACTGCACGTAGCGCTTCGTCTTTCCGTCGGAAAGTTTTTGAACGTATCCTTCCATAGTCTTACTATTAAGTATTGCAATGTGGGTGCAAAGTTACAAATAATTCCCCACATTGCAACACCACAAGTCGCAAACTTATTATTTTTTCCTCCCGTCAGATGCCCTCGCCGTCGATGAACCCCACGTGCTGGATGGGCTTCGACTGGCGCACCTGCGAGTGGGGCGCCACGTCGTGCGTGATCCACAGGTTGCCGCCCAGGACGGAGTGATGGCCGATGCAGACGCGGCCCAGCACCGACGTGTTCGAATAGATCGTCACGTAGTCCTCGACGATCGGATGGCGCGGCCCGTCGACGAGCCGACCCCGGTCGTCGTGCTCGAAGCGCTTGGCGCCGAGCGTCACGCCCTGATAGAGCATCACGTGGTGGCCGATGCGGGCCGTGGCGCCGACGACGATGCCCGTGCCGTGGTCGATGGCGAAGGAGGCGCCGATGGTGGCCGAGGGATGGATGTCGATGCCCGTCAGCGAGTGAGCCCGCTCGCTGATGATGCGGGCCAGCAGGGGCCGTCCGAGCAGGCTGAGACAGTGGGCCACGCGGTGGTGCAGCATGGCCGTGGCGCCCGGGTAGCAGCTGGCCACCTCGCTGAGCGACTGCGCCGCCGGGTCGCGCTCGGCGATGGCCTCGACGTCGCTGCGCAGCAGGCGTCTGAGCTCGGGCAGCTGTCCGGCAAAGCGGTGGGCCAGGGCCGTAGCCTCATCGTCAGGACATGCGCCCCGGCTGATGAGCTGTTCGAGCTGGCGGATGGCCTCGACGATGAGCGTCACGGCGATGACCTCGTCGCGGGTGGGCAGGAAGACAATCTGGCGTACGGTGTCGATGAAGCTGTCGATCTGCGCCGTCGACGGCAGCGTCGAGGTGGTCCACGTGTCGTCTTCCGTGGCAAGCGTGCGGGCGATGTGCTGAATGGCCTGGCTGTCCATAGTCCGTTGAGTGATGATCAGGGTTAATCGAAAAGCCCTGTCGAGAGATAGCGCTCGCCCGTGTCGGGCAGCAGGGCGACGATGGTCTTGCCGGCATGCTCAGCCCGGCGGGCCAGTCGCAGCGCTGCCGCATAGGCCGCCCCCGACGAGATGCCAACGAGCAGTCCCTCCTGGCGGGCCAGCAGACGGGCATGGGCCGCCGCCTCGTCGTCGCCGACCGTCACGACCTCGTCGACCACGCCGGCGTCATACGTCTCAGGCACGAATCCGGCGCCGATGCCCTGAATGCGGTGTTTGCCGGCCACGCCCGTCGACAGCACGGCCGACGAGGCCGGCTCGACGGCGACGACGCGCACCTCAGGCTTATGCTCCTTCAGCCGCCGCCCCGCGCCGCTGACGGTGCCGCCCGTGCCGACGCCGGCGACGAAGATGTCGACGCGGCCCTCCGTGGCCTGCCATATCTCCTCGCCCGTCGTCCGCTCATGGACGGCCGGGTTGGCGGGATTCGTAAACTGTCCCAGCATGACGGCCCCATCGGTCGTCCGCAGCAGCTCCTCGGCGCGGCTGATGGCGCCCTTCATGCCCTCCGCACCAGGCGTCAGCACCAGCTCGGCCCCATAGGCCTGCAGCAGTCGGCGACGCTCCTGGCTCATCGTGTCGGGCATCGTCAGCACCACGCGATAGCCCCGGCTGCGCCCCACCCAGGCCAGCCCCACGCCCGTGTTGCCGCTCGTGGGCTCGACGATGGTGGCGCCGGGCCGCAGCAGGCCCCGCGCCTCGGCATCCTCGATCATGGCCAGGGCCGTGCGGTCCTTGACGCTGCCGCCCGGATTGAAATACTCCAGTTTCACGACCACCCGTGCCACCTGTCCCTCCTGTTCGCTGGTCAGCAGCAGCGGTGTCTGTCCGATTAAATCTGTCAACTTACTGTAAATCATAATCTTTTTACCTTAACTGTTACCGCTTGCAAAGTTACGACATTCTATTGATTCTGCAAATTTTCCGCACGATTTTTTGCCATAATGTTACATAGTGTGAATATTTTTCGTGCTTTTACTCGCAAATGAAATTATTTTCGTAACTTTGCCGACTAAATCAAAAACAGAAAGAGTCATGAACAGACACCTACAGCACATATTCCTCGCCATGGCACTCCTCACCGCCGGCCAGGCCGGCGCACAGATGCGGCTGCCCAAGCAGGCCGACGAGCAGTCACAGCGCAAACTCTTCATCGCCGAGGCAGCCATCCGCAGCCTCTACGTCGAGGACGTCGATGAGAAGAAGCTCGTCGAGGACGCCATCCGCGGCATGCTCGAGAAGCTCGACCCCCACTCCAGCTACTCCACACCCAAGGAGACCAAGGAGATGACCGAGCCACTGAACGGATCCTTCGAGGGCATCGGCGTGCAGTTCAACATGGTCGAGGACACCCTCATCGTCATCCAGCCCACACTCAACGGCCCCTCCGAGAAAGTGGGCATCCTGGCCGGCGACCGCATCGTCGGCGTCAACGACACGGTCATCGCCGGCGTCAAGATGTCGAAGGAGGAGATCATGAAGCGACTGCGCGGACCGAAGGGCACCCACGTCGACCTCAAGGTCGTCCGCCAGGGCATCCGCGACACGCTCCACTTCGACGTCAAGCGCGACAAGATACCCGTCCACTCCATCGACGCCACCTACATGCTGCGCCCCGGCATCGGCTACATCCGCATCGGGTCGTTCTCGGCCACCACCTATCAGGAGTTCCTCGAGAGCATGCAGAAGCTGCGCCAGGAGGGCATGCACGACCTCGTGCTCGACCTCCAGGAGAACGGCGGCGGCTATCTGCAGGCAGCGGCCGACCTGGCCGGCGAGTTCCTCGAGAAGGGCGACCTCATCGTCTACACCGAGGGCCGCCAGGTGCCCCGACGCGACTATACGGCCCCCGCGGGCGGACAGTTCCGCGACGGACGCATCGTCGTCCTCGTCGACCAGTACACCGCCTCAGCCGCCGAGATCGTCACCGGCGCCATCCAGGACCAGGACCGCGGCCTCGTCGTCGGACGCCGCACCTTCGGCAAGGGCCTCGTCCAGCGACCCATCGACTTCGACGACGGCTCGATGATACGCCTCACCATCGCCCACTACTACACACCCTCGGGCCGCTGCATCCAGAAGCCCTACACCAAGGGCGACAAGCGCGACTACGCCATGGACATCGTCAACCGACTCAAGAGCGGCGAGCTCATCCATGAGGACAGCATCCACTTCGCCGACTCGCTGCGCTACTACACCCTGCGCCAGCACCGCACCGTCTACGGCGGCGGCGGCATCATGCCCGACTACTTCATACCCCTCGACACCAACCGCTACACCCGGCTCCACCGCGAGCTCGCCGCCAAGAGCATCATCATCCAGCAGAACCTGCGCTACGTCGACCAGCATCGCCAGGAGCTGAAGAAGCAGTATCCCCAGTTCCAGCAGTTCAAGCAGGACTACGACGTGCCCCAGTCGCTCATCGACACCATCCTCAAGGAGGGCGAGAAGCAGAAGATCACGCCCCGTGACGACGACGAGCTGCGCCGCACCATGCCCATGCTGCGCCTGCAGCTCAAGGCCCTCGTGGCCCGCGACATCTGGGACATGAGCGAATACTTCTCCATCATGAACGAGCAGAACGACGCCGTCCAAAAAGCCCTGGAGCTCCTCCAATGACCGGAGGGGCCCCAGGCGCCTTCACACTTTTTCGTTCAGTCAACATAGCAGCAGCAGCCTTTCCCGCATGTGCCTCACATGAGGCAGCTGCTCACTCCCAGTGCCGTGGCGATGGCCGACAGGATGGCCAGCGCCGTCTGCACCACAAACTTCCAGAATTCCTTGTTCTTCATAGCGATAAATTAATGGTTGATGGTTGAAGGTTGAAGGTGGATGGGTCGGCTTCGCCGAGGTTGATGGTTGAAGGTTGATGGTTGATGTGTGCGCTTCGCGCAGGTTGAAGGTGGATGTTTGAAGGAGGAAGGAAGCCGACCCATCAACCTTCCTCCATCAACCTTCCACCTCGGCGAAGCCGACCCATCAACCTTCCTCCTTCAACCTTCCACCTTTAAAACCCTCCACCTTTAAATCTCACTCTCCGGGATTCTCCACGACCGGCTCGTTGTCGTCGCCGCCAGTAGTGCCGCCGCCGGTAGAGCCGCCGTCCTCAGCATTCGCACCCGTCAGGGCCTCCAGCGACCCGATCTTCACCTGCTTGCGCAGCGTCACAGAGTCCAGCGCATAGCTGCGGCGCAGGTTGGGCAGAAAGCGCAGGTGAACCTTCTTCACGTTGTCAGCCGAATACTCGTCGACGCTCTCTGCACCCGTCGACTCAGCCGAGAGGTAGAACGTGCCCAGGTCGCCCAGACGCACCTTCTTAGAGTCCTTCACCAGCTCCACCAGACAGTCGCAGGCGGCAGCCAGCACCCCCATGATCACCGAGCGGGTGAAGGGCGAGCCGTGCTCGCTGATGTGACGTGCGAACTCGTCGGTCGATAGTGTCTCCGTGTGCACCACGCGGCCGTAGAACTTGCCGTTGGTCTTCTCGTTGTTCACAGTGTTCTGATACATTCTCGTAATAAGCTTTGCCATAATTCTTTGTGTGTTTTAAATGGTTAGATAAATGTTTGTTAATGTTCTCTCGTTGCATCCAGTCACCTGTGTCAGTCTTCATAATCGCGATCGTCATTCTGTCGTTTCCTGTTTGCGTCGGCAAAGGTACAACATTTTTCCGCCCTTTGCAAGCCACAACGGGCGAGACATGGGGCGAGAACCACTCATGCCCCCCCCTCTTTTCCGCCTTCATCCTTTGGCCGTTTCGCCGAAAAAGCATATCTTTGCAGGCAGAATGAGACAAACACCGATTCTGCTAACCATCGCCGTCGGCCTCCTGCTGACCCTCCTCTGCGCCTGTACCAGCCGTGAGGGCGACCACCCCCTGCTCGTCGCCGCCGACAGCGCCATCGTCGCCGCCGACTACCGGGCCGCCGACTCGCTCCTCGCCCGCTTCGACGCCGAGGCAGCGACCGCCGCCCCCGACCGTCCCGTCGCCATGCGCCGCCAACTGCTCGCCCTCACCCGCCGCTATGTCGACGATGCCCTCACCGACGCCGACTTCTCCATGGCCGACAGCCTCAGCCGCTACTACGAAGGCCATGCCGCCGCCACCCGCCACTACGTCCTCAGTCAGCTCTGCATGGGCGACATCTATAAGAGCAGCGGCGACAATCCCAGCGCACTGCACAGCTTCAAGGAAGCCCTCGACAAAGCCAACCAGACCGGCGACCTGCTCCTTGTCTGCTGGGCCAACCAGGGCCTTGGCGACATCTATTTCGACCAACGCATGCTTGACGAGTGCATTCCTTATTATCGCCAATTCTATACCGCCGCCCAATCTCGCCGTGATACCCTTCGTATGGCCTATGCAGCGTTCAGAATGGGGCGCACATGTATTATCAGCAATCAAATTGATAGTATCATTTACTATTTTCAGAAGGCCATAAAGCTTTCCAATAATAAGCCATTCGAAGATAAAATCGTTCCATCAACGAGATATATCCTTTGCGACATATACATTCAGACCGAACAATTCGATAAGGCCTTGGCAATCATGCCGCATGACACTCTCAACAATGAAAACTGGGCTTATTACCATGCAGCGTGCGGCAACACTGACTCTGCCATCATTTATTTCCGCGACATGTTAGGTGTTTACGGCACTTATGCTGATATTGACTATTTACGGATGCTTGTCAAGCTTGCGAACCAAAAAAAAGACTACAAACAAGCTGCTGTCTACGCCCTTGCACTTCAAGACAAAGAGCAAGAACAGAAAGCTACATCACAAGCCGAAGACATCAGGCGCGTCAATGCGCAGTTCAATGTCAATTCAATTAAAAAGGAACGCGATACTCTTGCAAGAAGCCAACGGCGCGCCATGGCTCTCTCAATCCTTCTTGCCGTCATTCTCACAGCTGCCATCCCGCTTCTCATGTTCTTTCATCGCAGCTACCGCCAGCGCAAGGAACAGGAACTCATCCACGAACGGATCCTGCGTCAGGAGATGGAGAAAAAACTGCGTCTCAGCCAGCAAGAGTTAGAGATGCTCCATCAGCAGGAATCGCAGAAGTTCGAGCAGTTCCGCACCACCCGCATCTACAATCTGCTGACCCGCCGCATCCCCGATACCCCCTACAAGCTCAGCGCCAGCGACTGGGAAGAACTGGCCCAAAGCATTGACGACATCTGCCCCCACTTCACCAGCCGACTGCTCTCGCTGTCCAGGCTTTCGGCCGACGAGCTCCACATCTGCTACCTGATGAAGCTGAACATTCCTGTCAGGGATATCGCCCTCTTGCTCAACAAGACCGTCAGTGCCATCTCGCATGCCCGGGGCCGTATGTGGAAGAAAATTTCCGGCAGGAACGGCTCTGCCGATGAAATGGACGATTTTATACGTTCATTCTGATAAAAACGCCCATTCCATCGCATCCGTCATTACCCGTTGGCAGACGTTGACCATCGCAATTGTCAATATTTGTCAACGGTTTTTCTTTGTTCTTTAAAAAAATCTGTATATCTTTGCAGCTGAAAAAGTACCGTCCCCCCCGATCTCC